>Ga0209012_1000400_pt1 | contig 62306 bp, 59 predicted proteins | sample RS3BMetagenome_FD_184735 | JGI IMG/M metagenome (GOLD analysis project Ga0209012, IMG submission 184735) | Ferric oxide microbial mat and aquatic microbial communities from Rainbow Spring, Yellowstone National Park, USA - RS3B (SPAdes) (version 3) ... | reverse complement strand
CGCGCCCGATGCTCCGGAGGAGCCATCGCCCGACGCGGCCGGCGACTCCGCCGCGGCCGACGCCGCCGACGCGGGGACCGATGGCGCCGCCGACAGCGGCTCCGACGCCGCCGACACGGGCGCCGATGCCGGCGGGGACGCGAGCGAGGCCGGCCCCGAGTGCGCTCCCGATGCGGGCCTCGCCTGCGACGGAGGCCTCACCTGCTGCTCGGGCCAGTGCGTCGACCCGACCCGGGACCCGAACAACTGCGGCAGCTGCGGCACCGTGTGCACGACGGCCCAGTTCTGCACGGGCGCCGCCTGCACCGACATGGTCGTCGACGAGGTGTGCGCCAACGCCCACGCCACGGTCGTCCTCGACGGGCTCGCCGCCGACGAGGACGCCGGCTCGACCATCGGCGCGGCGCTCGCCGCGAGCTGCACGCCCGCCGTCGTCGTCGCCGCGCTCGGGCAGGACGCCGGCGGCGTGCTCGATCCGGCCACCAACCGTCCCATCACGGGGGTGGGCGACACGTTCGTCGCCGGCGGCGGCGCGTTCGGCCAGCTCGGCGTCGCGTACATGAACAATCAGTCGCTCACGCCCGTGTACGTGACCGTCGACGGGAACGCGATGACCGCGTCCTTCGTCCAGCGCTCGAGCAAAACGGCGCTCGTCACCGCGCCGATGTCGAACCTCACCGCCGCCCACGACTACTTCGTCGTGCAGCTCGCGGTCGAGCCGACGAGCGGCACCCTGTGCTTCATCGCGTACGGCTTCTTCGCGCCGGGCACGAGCGCCGCCGCCTTCTGGGCGAGCACGCAGATGGTCCCCAACCGCGCGACGTACAAGGACCGCTGGTACGTCTACGAGTGGACCGACAACGCCGACGGCGGCGCGCCCGGGCCGAGCGCCGACGATACATTCAACCTCGTCGCCTCCGGCATGTGACGGCCCCCCCAGATCCTTCCCGTCTTCCCGTCTTCCTGTTCAACCCCGCTGCTTCCAGCGACTAGTGCACGAAGAACCAGCGCACCCCCGCCGCCACCTCCAGGTGGAAGTGATTGCGGTGCTTCCAGTTGTAGTCGGGCGTCAGCTCCACGTTGAAGATGTGCGCCGCGGCGGCGTCGCAGACGATGCGCCGCAGCTCGAGCGCCTGCGGCGTCGCCGGGCGGGGCCCGGTGCCCGGGCCGCAGGTGTGCGCGCCGATGCGGCCGTGGAAGTCCTTCAGCACGTCGAGCCTGGAGCCGTCGCCCTTGACGAACACCGCGGCGTCGATGGCGAGCCCGCCGGGGTGACGCGAGGCGAGCCGGCCCTCGGGCCACCGCGACGGGGGCGGGCGGTACATCGAGTAGTGTACGACCTTCACGATGCCGTGCGCCGCGAGCTGCGCGGCGAAGTCGTCGAGCGCGAGCACCAGGCGGCAGTCGGCGATCTCCCACGGGGAGGTGGCGCGCCGGGCCTCGGACAGCCCGGAGGTGAACGTGACGCCGTGCAGTGGCCCCTCGAGACGCACGGGCGCGAGCACCCCGCGCGCCTCGTCGACCCGCTCGAACGGGATGCCCCGGCGGCCGAGCTCCGCCTCGCAGGCGACGCGGTCGAGCCGCGCGTAGCGCTGGGCCGGCGGATCGGCCTCGCGCCCGAGCGACGCGGGCACCGGCCGCAGCACCGGCGGCAGGAACAGCCCCGCCGCGGCGGGAGGCGCCGCGGTGACGGCGGCGAGCGTGGCGAGCGTGGCGAGCGTGGGGAGCGCGCCGAGGGCGCGGGCGAGGCTTCCGCCCATGGGCCGGGAGGGTAGCGCCCGAGCTCGACCGTGCCAAATGTGCGGCGCCCCGGGCGGTGTTAAGATGGGAAGAGCGAGATGACCGACCTCAGCGCCCGCGCACGCCAGGTCCTCTATCACTGCGTGACGGAGTACGTCGCCACGGGCGAGCCCGTCGGGTCGCGCACGCTCGCCAAGAAGTCCGGGCTCGATCTGTCGCCCGCCAGCATCCGCAACGTCCTCTCCGACCTCGAGGAGATGGGCTACCTGCGCCAGCCGCACACGAGCGCCGGGCGCGTGCCCACCGACCGCGCCTTCCGCCTGTTCATCGACGCGCTGATGCAGGTGCGCGACCTCACGAACGAGGAGGAGGACAGCATCCGCGAGCGCTTCTCGTCGCTCGACCCGGGCAAGAACGTGATGCGCGAGACGGGCAAGCTGCTCTCGGAGCTCACCGGGACGGCCGCCGTCGTCGTGGCGCCGCGCGCCGAGGCGCTGGTGCTCAAGCAGCTGCGCTTCCTGCGCACGGGCCCGGACGAGGTGCTGGCGGTGCTCGTCATGAAGAACGGCAGCGTCCAGAACCGCTTCCTGTCGGTGAGCGTGAGCGAGGCCGATCTGCAGCGCATCCACAACCTCCTCGACGACGTGGTCGAGGGGCGCACGCTCGGCGACGTGCGCGAGCTGTTCGACCGGCGGCTGCAGACCGAGCGCGTGCAGAGCGACGAGCTCCGCCGCCGCGCCTTCGAGCTCGGCGGGGCGGCGCTCGAGGGGGCGACGTCGGGCGAGAAGGACCTGGTCATCGAGGGGCAGGAGAAGCTGCTCGGGCAGCCCGAGTTCCACGACGCCGGCACGGTGCGCCAGCTGGTGACCGCGCTCGACGCGCGCGAGAAGCTCGTCGAGCTGCTCGACCTGGCCATGCAGAACAAGGGCGGCCACGTGGTCGTGGGCGAGGAGGTCGGGGAGCTCGGGGGCGGCCAGCTCGCCATCGTCGGCGCCGCGTACTCGTCGCACGGGCGCGCCGCGGGCACGATCGGCATCATCGGGCCGACGCGCATGGACTACCCGCGCGTGCTGCCGCTCGTGGCGGCCACGGCCGACGCGATGAGCGAGTTCATGGAACGCGCCGAAGGTGGCAAGAGGCAGTCCGAGGAGGAGTGATACGATGGCGGCGCCATGCGAGCCGCCCCGCCGGACCTGCCCGGCGCCCAGACGACCGATTCACCGATCGACCGCGCGCTGACGCTGCTGCTGGCCGACGAGACGGAGGCGGCGCTGCGGTGGAGCGCGGCCGCCGTCGAGCGCGACGCCTCGGCCCCGAGCGCGCTCGTCATCACCAGCCGCCTGCTCGAACAGCTGGGGCGCCCCGAGGCGGCCCGGGAGGGCTTCGAGCTCGCCGTGCGCCGCGCCATCGACGCCGGCAACCTGCCGCTGGCCATCGCCGCCGTGGGCGATCTGCGCGCGCTCGGCGCGGACCTCGGCGGTCTGCTCGACCAGGTCGCCGCCGCCTTCTGCGCCGGATCGCAGCGGCTGCAGGAGACCGCGGCCCCGCCGCCACCGCTGCCGCACCTCGAGGGGTTTCAGCCGCTCAGCTCCTTTCTCACCGGACCGGCGCTCACGTCGAAGGCCACGCAGATCATCCACGCCGCCACGCGCTCGTACGAGGAGGCGTCGGCCGGCGCCGAGCTGCCGCTCATCTCGCCGCTACCGCTCTTCAGCGCGCTCTCCAAGGACGCGCTGCGGGCGCTCGTCGAGGCCTTCGAGATGATCACCGTGCCCGCCGGGCACCCGGTCATCCGGGAAGGGGAGGAGGGCTCGGAGGCGTATATCGTCGCGCGCGGCGAGCTCGAGGTCTTCCGCCACGGCCCCGGCGGCGCGGACGAGGAGGCGGCGCGCATCGTGCTCGCGCGCCTGGTCAGCGGCGCGCTGTTCGGCGAGATGGCGCTCCTGTCGCGCGCGCCGCGCGCGGCCAGCGTCGTGGCGACGCGCCCGTCGATCCTGCTCGTGGCCAGGCGCGAGGCGCTCGAGGCGGTCGCCGATCAGCGGCCCGAGGTCGGCAGCGAGCTGGCGGCGCACTGCCGGCGGCGCATGGTCGCGAACCTCACGCGCACCTCGCCCGTGCTGGTCAACGTCCCGTCGGGCCAGCGGGCGATGCTCGTCGAGCGCTTCGAGACGCGCATCTTCGAGAAGAGCGACAAGCTCGTGACCGAAGGGGAGGAGGCGCAGGGGCTGCACCTGGTGGCCTCCGGCGAGGTCGCGGTCGTGGCGCACGACGGCGGCGAGCCGGTCGTGCTCGCGACGCTGCCGGCCGGGGAGACGGTGGGCGAGGTGGCGCTCGTGCTGCGCCGGCGCGCGAACGCCGACGTCATCGCGGTGCACCCGACGGTGACGCTGTTTCTCCCGCGGGAGGACTTCCTCTCGCTCGTGCAGGATCACCCCGCCATCCTGCACGGCCTGTACATGACGGCGGTGCGACGCGACGACGAGACGACGCGCGCGCTGGACTCGGCCCCCGCCGCCGTGGCAGACGACTACGTGCTCTTGTGATGCCTCATCCCGACGCCGCCGACGGTCACGCGCACGACCACGCCGAGCACGAGCACGAGCACGAGCACGCGCCCGCGCACGACCACCACCACGAAGCGCCCCGGCCTGCCTCCGGCACGCGCGTCGTGCAGGGCGCCTTCACGCCCAACGAGGCGCGGCAGGCGCGGCGGCTGGGGATGGTCATCGCGCTGGTCGGCGGCTTCTTCGTGCTCGAGCTGGGTGGCGCGATCGTCGCCGACAGCGTGGTGCTGCAGGCGGACGCGCTCCACCTCTTGATGGACGTGCTGGCGCTGGCCGTCAGCCTGCTGGCGATGCGCCTGGCGGTGCGCCGGCCGACGCCGCGTTTCACCTACGGGCTGCGCCGCGCCGAGCCGGTGGCGGGCGTGTTCAGCGCGCTGCTCGTGCTGCTGACGACCGTCGGGATCGTCGTCGAGGGGATCGGAGCGCTGCGCGGGCACAGGCCGCCCGATGCCGGCATCATGCTGGTCGTGGCCGTGATGGCGCTCTTCGTCAACGGCCTGAGCGCGTGGCTCCTGCACGACGCCATCGGCCACGGCCACGCGCACGACCCGGACAACCCGGACGATCATGGGCACGACCACGCGCACGAGCACGCGCACCAGCACGCGCACGCACCCGGGCCCGCACACCCCAAGGTCCACGGCCACACCCTCAACCTGCGCGGCGCGTGGCTTCACCTGCTCGGCGACACGCTCGGGGCGGTCGCCGCGATCGGCGCGGCGGTCTTCATCCGCTTCGGTGGGAACCCGGCCGCCGATCCGATCGCCAGCTTCATCGTGGCCGCCATCCTCCTCGTCGGTTCGCTGCGCCTCCTGCGCGACGCGCTGCACGTGCTGCTCGAGGCGGCCCCGGCCCACCTGCCCGTCGCCGCCATCCGCCAGGTGGTCGCCGCGTTCCCGGGCGTCTGCGGCGTGCACGACCTGCACGTCTGGACGCTGGGCGCCGGCCACGACGCGGTGACGGTGCACGTCCGCAGCGACTCGAACGACCCCCACCTCGGCCAGCGCCTCTCCGAGCGCATCCGCGAGGTCCTGCAGGTCGAGTACGTGACCGTGCAGGTGGAGGTGGGCACGAGCGACTGCGGCGCCCCGCCGTCTCCCTGAGCGTGGGCGGGCCAGGGGCAGCACGGCGCGGTAGCGTGAGATAGTTAGGAGTCCTAACTATCTTGGCGCCATGCGTAAGGGGACAGTTCCCGGAAAGCGCAGCGGGACGACCGCGGAGCGGATCGCGGAGGCGCTGAGCGACGTGTCGCAGGCCGTCGAGCGCCAGTTCGCCAACACCGCGGACCGTCGCGGTCTATCGGCGACGCAAGCGCGGATGCTCACGATTCTGAGCGTCCATGGCTCGATGCGCGCCAGCGATCTCGCGGATCGTCTCGGGCTGAGCGTGCCCACCATCAGCGATTCCGTGCGCGTGTGCGTCCGGAAGGGGCTGGTCACGAGGGACCTGGATACCAACGACACGCGTGCCCGGAAGCTGTCTCTCACGCCGGCCGGCCGTTACGAAGCGAATGCGACGGCCCGCTGGCGGCCCTTCGTCCTCGGCGCCGTCGGCACCCTGTCGTCAGCGGAGCAGGACGCATTCCTCGAAGGCTTGGTCAAGATCGTCGCGGCGCTCCAAGGCCCTGACGAGCCGCCGACGGCGGGCTCTTCGCCCGCTTGACCGGCCGGCAGCCTTTGAGTACGCCGTGCGCACCATGCGTACGCCCCTTCGCCTCGCGCTCGCGGCCGCCGTCGCGATCCTGGTTTCGCTCATCGGCAAGCCCGCCGCGGCCCAGTCGATGAAGGTCGCCGTCGTCGACGTGCAGCGCGCCGTCATGCAGACCGAGGACGGTCTGCGCGCCCAGGCGACGCTGAAGAAGCTGTTCGACAGCCGCCAGCAGGAGCTCAACAAGCGCCAGAACGATCTGCAGAAGCAGAAGGCGGACATCGACAAGCAGTCGCGCGTCCTCTCGCAGGCGGCCCTCCAGAAGAAGGTCGACGAGTGGCAGAAGCAGATGGTGGAGCTCCAGACCACCTTCGTCGAGTACAACAAGGAGCTCGAGAAGAAGCAGAAGGAGCTCACCGATCCGATCTTCGAGCGCGTGATCGCGGCCATCAAGCGCCTCGCCGGAACCGACGGCTACGACCTCATCGTCGACCGGGCGACGGTGGCCTTCTCGCGCAGCGACCTCGATCTCACCGATCGCGTCATCCAGATCGCCAACGGGACGAACGGCAGCTCGGCGCCCCCGCCGTCGGCGCCGCCCGCGACGACCGGCCCCAAGTCGTCGTCGTCCGGATCCGCCGCCAGGCCGTGAGCGGCGACGGCCGCGTCCGCACGCCCCGAACGGGAGCGGACGCACGGGAGGCCGCCGTCCGTCTGCCGGAAGAGAGCCTCGACGCGCTGGCCGCGAGGCACGGCGGGACCGTCGTGCGCGGAGGGGGATGCGCCCCCGGACGCATCGTGCCGCTCGCGACGGCGTCCGCCGGCGATCTCGCGCCCCTTTTCGCGTCGCGGTACCTCGGCGCCGCGCTCGAGGCGGCCGCGCGCGGGGCAGCGCTGCTGGTCGACGCGAGCCTTGCGGACGCGGTGCGCGAGGCGGCGCCGGCGCTCTGGGTGCACCCGCACGCGGGGTGGGCGATGGCCGAGCTGCTCGACGGCGCCGTCGTCCCGGACACCCCGCCGGTGGTCGGCCCCGGGTGCTCGATCGCGCCGAGCGCCGTCCTCGGCCCGCGGGTCGTGCTCGGCGCGCGCGTGACGGTCGGCCCGGGCGCGGTCGTCGGCCACCCGGGCTTCGGCTGGGCGACGGGCCCCGACGGCCGCGTGCGCCCGGTGCCGCAGCTCGGCGGGGTCGTCCTCGAGGACGACGTGTCCATCGGCCCGCTCTGCACGATCGACGCAGGCACGCTCTCGCCGACGCGCATCCGCGCCGGCGCAAAGCTCGACGCGCACGTGCACGTCGGCCACAACGGCGACGTCGGCGAGGGCACGATCGTCGCCGCGCAGTGCGGCTTCGCCGGATCGGTCACCGTCGGCCGCGGGGTGCTGGTGGGTGGGCAGGTGGGCATCGCCGACCACGTGACCGTGGGCGACGGCGCGCGCATCGCCGCCAAGAGCGGCGTCATCGGCGATGTACCGCCGGGGGCCGTCGTGGCAGGATATCCGGCGGTGCCGCGCGCGCGCTGGCTGCGCGCGCTGGCCCGGGCTTATCGCGGCATCGGCCGCGCCGGCACGAGAGGTTGACGCGTGAGAATCAGCACCAGCCTCGAGATCGACCGCATCCTGCAGATCCTGCCGCACCGCTGGCCGTTCGTGCTGGTCGACCGCGTTACGGAGGTGGTGCCCAAGGAGCGCATCGTCGGCCACAAGTCCGTGACGATGGCCGAGCCCTGGTTCCAGGGGCACTTCCCGGCGCGCCCCATCATGCCCGGCGTCCTCGTGCTCGAGGCGCTCGCGCAGATCGGCGGCATCCTCGCCTACGCGAGCGAGCCGTTCGACGCCTCGAGCTCCCTCATGTACTTCCTCGGCATCGACAAGGCGAAGTTCCGCCGCCCCGTCATCCCGGGCGACCGCCTCGATCTCGAGGTGCGCATCCTGCACCACCGCACCAACGTGTGGAAATTCCACGGTGAAGCGTCGGTCGACGGCACGCTGTGCGCGAGCGCGGAGCTCCTGGCCAGCGTCGTCGATCGCGCGGGGTGAAACGCACTGTGCGCGCTGGGGTTGGATTGAACAGGAAGACGGGAAGACGGGAAGGATTTGGGGTGTACGCCGCAACCCACCAACCCTTCCCGTCTTCCCGTCTTCCTGTAAACCAAACCAACGCGAAGACTGGGTGCGCCGATGGCTAGGGTGCATCCCACCGCGATCGTCGATGCGCGCGCGGAGCTGGCGGGCGACGTGGTGGTGGGGCCGTACGCGGTGGTCGAGGCGGGGGTGGTGCTGGCCGAAGGGTGCGTGCTGCACGCGCACGCGGTGGTGCGGGGTCCGGCGGTGCTCGGGCCGCGCAACGTCGTGCACCCGTTCGCGGTGATCGGCGGCGAGCCGCAGGCCAAGCGGCACGAGGGCGGGCCGGCGCGCGTCGAGGCGGGGGACGGGAACGTCTTCCGCGAGCACGTGACGGTGCACGGCGGCACGGCGGGGCGCACGACGCGCATCGGCAGCGGGAACCTCTTCATGGTGGGCGCGCACGTGGCGCACGACGTGGTCGTCGGCTCCGGGTGCGTGCTCGCCAACGGCGTGCAGCTCGCCGGCCACGCGGTGCTCGAGGACCACGTGACCTTCGGGGGCCTGAGCGGCGTCACGCAGTTCGTGCGCGTCGGCGAGAGCGCGTTCGTCGCGGCGATGACCGCGTGCGAGCGCGAGGTGCCGCCGTTCGTCGTCGTGCAGGGCAACCGCGCGCGCGTGCGCGGCGCGAACGTCGTGGGCCTGCGCCGGCGCGGCGTCCCCGAGGAGAGCGTGAGGGCGCTGTCGCGCGCGGTGCGCAAGCTGTGGCTGTCGGGGAGCATGCGAGCGGAGGCGCTGAGGGAGCTCGAAGGCGACGCGGACCCGTGGGTGCGGAGGCTGCTCGAGCGCGTGCGCGCGGGCGGCTAGCCCGCCGCCCCACAAAACGCGCGCCCCCTCCGGCGCACGCGGCGCGGGAGGGGGGCGAGTCGACCGCCACGCGGCCTCGGTTCACTGCGGCGGCGGCGGAGGCGGCGGCTGCGTGTCGTTCTGGATGCACGACGACAGGTCGAAGAAGAGGAACTCGAGCGCCTTCTCGTTGACGGTGTGCTGGCCGCCCGGGTCGGCGTTGGCGCATTCGTTCGGGAACGTCGAGTTGTCGCTGTTGCCCGACAGGTGCACGTCGCTGAACACGGCGCGCCCGCACTGCAGGCCCGCCCCTCCGTCGGGCGCGGGCTTGGGGGTCACCGGCGTGTTGAAGCTGACGTACTCGGTGCTGTACGCCGAGGGCGGCGCGCCCATGCTGCCGGCGCTGTCGGCGTTGTAGATCCAGCGCGTCGAGTCGGGGTACGTCGGCAGCCCGGCCTGGTTCACGTCGTTGCGCGTGTCGGTCACGGCGATGCTGATGCCCGCCTGCATCGATCCGGTGGCGATGCCGTTGGCGAGCAGCCACGCGCCGTACGCCTGCCCCTTGGGGAAGCTCGTGTCGATCCAGTACGTGCTGTAGCCGTTCGCCGAATTGGCCGCCCACGCGGCGACGTTGGCGTACTCGGCCACGCCCGGCTGCGTGAACCAGTTGTAATAGAAGTGCGTCGTGAACAGGCGGCCGCCGTTGTCGAGGTACTGCTGCATCGCCGCGTAGGCGCTGGCGCCGCGATCGTTCGGCACGCACTCGCACGCGTCGAAGACGATGTCGTACTTGAGCAGGTTGCTCGCATTCGACCACCACTGGTACGTCTGCTGCGGCGTGTTGCCGCCCGAGACGGCGCTCGCCGGCGAGCTGCCGGTCGGCCCGTCCCAGCCCGTGTAGAAGTGCACGTGCTTGCCGGCGGTGCCCGGGGGCGCGAACTCGCTGTCGTCGATGCCGACGTGGCGCAGGAAGCACTCGGCCGGATCGCAGCCGCTGGTGAACGCGATGAGCGGCATGTCGCCCTCGCTGCCGTTGCCCGGCAGGCGCATCTGCCGCGCCTTGCCGCTGCCGCTGTTGAACACGCCGTCGAGGTCGTTGGTCTGGCAGGCCGTGACGCTCGGGATCTTCAGCTGCTTGCGCCACTTGCCGACCTGGATGACCAGCGGAATGTCCTGGCCCGCCGGGACGCCGAAGTTGTACTGGCCGCCCGCCTTGTACTGGATGCTGAAGTGGCCCTGCGGATCGGTCAGCGCGCCGATGATCGGGCTGCCGCTGGCGGGCGCCTCGCACGCCGTGCACGTCGGGTTGCCGGCGCCGATCGGCAGCGGCGTCGTGTTCGGCACGTAGACGTAGACGTTGTAGAGCGGCAGGTTGCCGGCCGGGTCGTACACGGTGCCGGAGAGCACCGTCTCCGGCTTGCCCATGCTCGCGCAGTCGACCCACTGGCACTCGAGGCCCTGGCACTGCGGCTTCGGGCCGCCGGTGTCGCTGCCGAACGTGGGGCCGTCGTCACCGAGACCCGGGCCGCCGTCGTCCGTCGTCGCGTCGCCGCCGCCGTTGCTGCCCCCATCCCTGAAGTCCGAGCTGCCGTTGGTTCCCCCGCAGGAAAACGCGATCGCTGCCGTCAGCAGAGCGCACGGCAGGAAATAGAGAGCGGACCGCATGCGGTACCCCTTTCGTCACACGAATGGTGACCGAGCGGCTGGTCCGTTTCAACCTTGATTCATTCTTACGAGCCGTGTGTGTCCACGAAATCGGCGGCGCCTCGACTCGGTTCCAAGCCGACGCTCCGCGGCGGCGCCGCGACTCAGAACCACCGCAACGGAATCCGGCGCGGACGGAACAGCCGCTCGACCGCATACAGCGGAACGGCCGCCACCACGCCGTAGAGGAGGTGCGTCGCCAGGGATATCGCGGTCTTGCTCGCCTTCTCGCGCGCGATCGGCCGCGTCACCCCCGCGGCCGGCAGCCAGCCGGCGTAGCCCGCCGCCCACGATAGCGCCCCCATCGCGGCGCCCGCGGCGAGCGCGTTGCCGAGGCGATGCATCCTGAGCCGCGAGGCCAGCGGCGCGAGCGCGCCGGCCCACGCCAGGCCGTACAGCCAGTGGATGGCGTGCGCCGCGCGCACGTGGACCTTCGGCGTCAGCGGTCCGCCGCGCACCTCCTCGATGCGCTTGACCGCGAGCTCGCCCGGGTCGGCGCGCATCTCGGGCATGCGCAGCGGCTCGGGGAGCTTCTGGCTGAGGCCCATCGCCTTCTGGATGGTCGCCGTGCCGAGCAGGCCGCCGGCCAGCCCCCCGAACGACACAGCGATCCCGTGCTTGCGTCCGTTGCGCATCGGTCGCCTCCCTCCTGGTGTGCACCGGGGGAGGCAGCGCGCGTGCCGGCGATCGACCTCCGGTCCGGCGACGCCTCAGGGCAGCTTGCCGTCGCCCAGGATGTCGTCGAAGGCGCGATCGAACTCGTCGTCGGCGCCGACGGCGACCGCGCGCACGGGCTGCTTCGGCTCGGCCTTCTGCAGCCGCCGGATGCGCTCCTGCACGTCGCGGAACGCGGGGCTGAGCCGCGCGGTGCGCTGGAAGTAGTCGAGCGCCTGCTTGGCCATCTTCTTGACCTCGTATGCGGCCCCGATCTCGTACGCGAGCGCCGCCTCCTGCTCCTTGCTGCGCTCGGGCGCCTGCAGGCCGTGCATGAACGCGTCGATGGCCTCGTTGAGGTTGCCGCGCTCGAGGTGGATCGTGCCGATCATCGAGAAGCAGATGCACGCGCGCTTGGGGTCGTGCGCGGCGGTCTCGAACTCGCGGATCGCGTCGTCGAGCAGCTGCATCTCCTTGTAGGCCACGCCGAGGTCGTAGTGGCTCTGCGCGTCGTCGGCGCCGATCTGCTTGGCGACGCCCTCCTTGAACTTGGCGAACACCTCCTCGACGTCGACCTGCTCGGTCGGCGCCGCGAAGGCCGGGCCCGGGCCGACGCCGCTCGGCCGATCGAGCTGGTCGAGCGCGCCCAGCGACTCGGCGATGTCGAACGAGCGATCCTCCATCTCGGCCGCGACCGCGCTGGCGCCGGCGACCGCCGAGGGCGACGGCCGCGTGCCGGAGCCGCCCTGGATGCCGCGCTCCTGCTGGTCGAGCTCCGCCAGTCGCTCGAGCAGGAGCGGATGGTTGGGCAGGCGCGCGATCTGCTCCTCGAGGATCGTGCGCGCGTCGTCGTACAGGCCTCGCGAGGCGAAGAACTCGGCCTCCTCGAGCGCCTCCTCGAGCTCGGGCGTCCCCTGCGGCGGAGGCGCGGCCGCGGCGGGCTGCGCCCCGAAGCCGCCGCTCGCCTCGGCGGCGGCCACCAGCTCGAAGGCCGCCGCGCTCTCGGGCGGTGGCTCGAGCGGGAAGCTCGGCAGCGGCGCCTCGGCGGCGAACGGATCGTCGATGTCCTCGAGCCCGCGCGCCGCGCCCGCACGTCCGCGCGCCTGCCCCGGCGACGCCGCGGAGGTCGCGCGGATGCTCGGCTCCGAGTACGAACGCATCGCCACGTCCGCGGGGCCGATCTCCTCGAGGTCGTACGACGGCAGCGGCGCCTCCGGGTCGTAGCTCGACAGCTCGCCGCGCATGGGGGGCATCGGGTCGACGCCCGTCGCCGTGGGGACCGACGGCTCCGGCTCCTCGACCAGCTCGTAGCCGAGCTCGCGCAGCATCTCGGCGGCGCGCGCGTTGCTCGGGTCGATCGCCATCAGGTCCTGCAGCGTGCGCGCGGCCGCGTCGCCGTCGAGCACGTCGACCTGCAGGCCCGCCAGCGCGAGCATCACCGCCACCGCGTCGTCGGCGCGCCCCGCCTCGACGAGCACGTCGCGCAGCAGCTCGTGCGCGTCGATCGACCGCGGCGCCATCTCGGTGGCGATGCGCAGCGTCTCGATCGCCTTGTCGACGAAGCCCGCGCGGCGGAACGACGCCGCGTCGGCCAGCACGCGCGCGAGCTGATCGCGGCCGGCGGCCGTCGGCGCCTCGCCGACCTCCTCGACCACGTCGATGTTGCTCTCGACGACGACCTCGCCGTCGTCGGTCGGGTGGCGGCTGCGGCGCGAGAGCTCGAGCGGCTCCTCCTCGATCTCGCCGTCGCCGACGTCCTCGTAGTCGTCGTCGCGCAGGTGCTGCGCTGCGGGGGCGGAGGCCGTCGGCGCGGCGTCGCGGGGGGCCGCGGGCGCGGGGGCGGACGGCGCCGGCGGCGGAGGCGCCGTCGATCCGGCCGCGAGCTGCCGCACCACCTCGTCGTTGGGCGCGAGCTTCTGCAGCTTCGCGAGGAGCTCGTGAAAGAGGTCGAGCCGACCCGCGTCGCGCGCGATGCGCGCCATCTCCTTGTGGACCTCGATCGCCTTGGCGGCCTGGCCGATCTGGTTGAACGCGCGGGCGAGCAGGCCGAGCGTGTCGAGGTCGCGCGGGTTGGCCTGGAAGCAGAGCTGCAGCTTGGCCAGCGCCTGCATCCCGTCGTTCGCGCCGCCGCGCGCGAGGTACAGCTCCGCGGCGACGCGCGCGTGGGTCGGATCCGCCTTGTGGTTCAGCAGCCGCTCGAGGACCTTGATCGCGTCGTCGCGGCGACCGAGCTTCGCGAGCTGCCCGGCGGCGACGCCGAACTCGCCGACCGCGCCCTCGGAGTCCTTGGCGCGCGAAAGCGCCTCCGCCAGGCGCAGGTGCGGCAGCGGGTTGGTGGGATCGAGGTCGACGATCTTGCGGAAGACCTCGATGGCCTCCTGGTCGCGGCTCTGCCGCTGCAGGCGCGTGGCCACCTCGTCGAGCGCGGCGAGCGCGTCGCTCGTGAGGCCGAGCTGCTGGTAGAGCTCCGCGAGCTTGGGCGCGATGTGCCCGTACTTGTCCTCGAGCTGCGGGACGTGCTTGGCGATGATCTCGCGGATCTGCTTGTAGACGGCGATCGCCTTCAGCGCGAAGCCCTGGCTCGCGTAGTACTTGCCGACGCGCTCGTAGGTGACGACGGCGTCGGCGTACGCCTCCATCTTCGACTGGAGGTCGCCGATCTTCAGGAGGGTCCGCGCGTCGTTCGGATCTTCCTGGATGACCTTCTGGTACTCGATGACCGCCCGGTCGTACTTCTTCTTCTCGACGTATTTCTGGGCGGCGGCGAGCACCTTTTCGCGGTCAATCGCCACGGCTGCGGAGCTCCTCGATGCGCGGGTGCTTCGTCGAAGAAAGCGTCACGTTAATTGATGATCCCCGAGGCGACGCATAGAGGCCCATGCGTGCGCCGGCGAACGGCGCGGACGACGGCGACAACATAACGAAGAACGGGCGAGCTCGGGGCACGGACGGAAGGACAACCGTAAGAATAGCCCCCTTTTGGCCCCACTGCATACTTCCCGCGGAAGCGCTCGGCGACCGCACCGCCCTGAAATCTCGCTCACTTGAGCCGGGTCCTCCAAAGGGAGAGCCGCCAAGGCGCCAAGGCGCCAAGACGCCAAGGTGGAAGGCCAGAGGTTGCGCTCGCCCCGCCCCACCCCTTGGCGTTCTTGGCGCCTTGGCGGTTCTCTCCGCCACGGAGGGAGATGGACGGGGCCGATGTAGGCGATGGGGCGAGCCGCTGGCGCTTGCCGTTCTGGGCGCAGCACGTACGTTCGCACGAGCCCATGACCACACAATCCTCCCTTTACCGCGCCCCCTTCGGTCCGGGCGGCTCGGCCGCGGTCGACGCGGCGCTCGCCGAGAAGCTGCTCGGCATCGCGCTCGGTCGAGGCGGCGACTACGCCGACCTGTTCTTCGAGTACCGCGCCGCGGGGGGGCTGGTGTTCGACGAGGGCATCCTCAAGAGCGCCTCGCGCGGCGTGTCGATGGGCCTGGGCGTGCGCGTGCAGAAGGGGGACGCGACCGGCTACGCGTACGTGGAGCGGCTCGACTGGGACGCGATGAAGCGCGCGGCCGAGACGGCGGCGCAGATCGCGAGCGGCGGCGGGGCCAGGTCGCCCGTCACGGCGCAGCCCGTCGAGCTGCCGCGGCGCTACGAGCTCGAGCGCGTGACGCTCGACGTGCCCGGCATGGAGAAGCGCCAGCTGCTCGAGCGCGCCGCGGCGGCCGCCCACGCGTTCGACGCGCGCGTCGTCAAGGTCGAGGCGAGCCTGTCCGAGGAGATCCGCGAGATCCTCGTCGTCACGAGCGACGGGACGATGGCGCGCGACACGCAGCCGCTCCTGCGCTTCGGCGTGCGCGTCATCGCCGAGAAGGACGGTCGCCGCCAGGAGGGGTCGAGCGGCGGCGGTGGTCGCACGAGCCTCGGCTATTTCGAGGGCAAGAGCCCGGAGTGGCACGCGCGCGAGGCCGCTCGCCAGGCCGTGGCGATGCTCGACGCGCAGGAGGCGCCCGCCGGCCAGATGGAGGTGGTGCTCGCGCCGGGCGACAGCGGCATCCTCTTGCACGAGGCGGTGGGCCACGGCCTCGAGGCGGACTTCAACCGCAAGGGGACGAGCAACTACTCGGGCAAGGTCGGCGAGCCGGTCGCCAGCGATCTGTGCACCGTGGTCGACGACGCGAGCCTGCTCCAGAGCCGCGGCACGATCAACGTCGACGACGAGGGCAACGAGCCGCGCAGCACGACGCTCATCGAGAAGGGGAAGCTCGTCGGCTACATGCACGACCGCCTGAGCGCCAGGCACTACGGCCTGCGCCCGAGCGGCAACGGGCGGCGCGAGAGCTTCGCGTGCGCGCCGATGCCGCGCATGACCAACACGATCCTGCTCGCCGGGCCGCACGACCCGCAGGAGATCCTGAAGACGGTCAAGCGGGGCGTCTACGCCAAGAAGTTCGGCGGCGGCCAGGTCGACATCGCCAACGGCGATTTCGTGTTCTCGCTGACCGAGAGCTACCTCGTCGAGGACGGCAAGATCACCGCCCCGCTCAAGGGCGTGAACCTCATCGGCAACGGGCCCGACGTGCTCCGGCGCGTGGAGATGCTCGGCAACGACGTGCAGGTGTCCGACGGCATCTGGACGTGCGGCAAGGACGGCCAGAGCGTGCCGGTGGGCGTGGGTTGCCCCACGATCAAGATCTCGGCCATCACCGTGGGCGGCACGAGGGTCGGTTGAACGAGGACGCGGCCTCCACGACCCCCGACTCGCCGAGCACCGGCGCGAGGAGCCCGCGCGCGCTCGCGCGACGGCGCATGGCGCGCATCGCGGTCGTCTACGCGCTGCTGACGGCGGGCATGGTGATCGTCAACGTGGCGACCCACGGCCCCTCGTGGTGGTACTTCGCCGCCGCCGGCTTCGGCTTCGCGATCGCGATGCAGTGGATGCGGGTGCGGCGCTGAGTCACTCGTTCACGCGCATGATGCTGCCGCTGCCGTTGTCGGCCCAGTAGACCGCCGTGGCGTCGACGCGGATGTCCGTCGGCCCGGTCCCGATCGCGATCACCTTCGTCGTCCAGCTGTTGCCGACAGCGAGCCGTGGACGACGGTGCCGCTCGTCTTGTTGACCCAGTAGATGCTGCTGGTGCCGTCGGTCGCGATGCCCCAGGGTTGGGACTCGCTGCCCGAAACGAGCACCGGCGTGGTGCCGTTGCCGTTGATGGGCGCTGCCCACACCTGGTTGCCGTCGCTCGCCGTCCAGAACGCAGTCGTACCGTCGGAGGTGACGTAGCGCGCGTCGTCGTTCTTGCCGGTCGCGATCATCGTCGCGTCGTTCTGCACGCTGCCCGACGCGTAGAGCGTGACGAGCACGTTGTTGCCGCCGAGGGCGAAGAGGCCGGTCGGGCCGGTGGCGGAGTAATCGACGAGGCCCGTGCCGCCCGAGTGGTTCGCGCCGAACGTCCAGACGCCGCCCGTGCTGAAATCGGACGCGAAGACGCGGTCGACGGTCTTGTCGTAGTCCTGGGCGATCCCGTAGGTGCCTGCGCCGCTGCCGTTGGGGCTGTCGAAGTACCAGGGAGTCGCGCCGCCGCCGACGGGAGCGGCGCCGACGCGGCCGTGCGCGCGGTCGGCCCAGAAGACCAGCGTGCCGCCCCCGGTCGAGTCGGTCGCCACCGCCCACGAGCTGTTGACCACGTTGTCGGCGGCCTTGATCGTGACCACGCTGCCGCCGCTCTTCCCGACCTGGTAGACGCCGCCGGTGTTGTTCTCGGTCCAGTAGACGTCGTTCGCGTCGATGGCCATGTCGAGCGGCGCGTTGCGACCGCTGGCGATCGCCCACGGCTGGGACGGGCGCGTCACCGCCGCCCTCGGCGGCGACGTCCGTCGTCGCGTCGGCGCCCGCGTCGCCGGCCGAGGAGTTGCCTGACCCCTGCGAGCAGCTGGCGAAGAGCGCGAGCGGAACGGCCAGCGATCCTCCCATGACCAGAGCAAGACGCCCGAGGCTCTCGTATCCACGTTTCATGAGGGCTCCTCCTCGTCGGCGAGAATGAGCCCGGGTGACCGGCGTCCTCCAGTAAGGAAAGTGGACCGCCCCGGCGGAGCGGCAGCCGCCGCTTCAACGAGCTGTCCCGCGGCGTACCGCTCATCGGGCGGACGATGCTCTCGCAGCGCCTGAAGTCGCTCGAGTCCTCCGGCATCGTGGAGCGGCGCGAGCGCCCGGGGAGCGGGGGGCCCGAGTACGTGCTGACGCGCAGCGGTGAGGAGCTCAGGGCCGTCGTGGAGGCGTGCGGCGTCTGGGCTTCCCGCTGGCTGCGGCGCGATCCGACCCTCGAGGAGGCGGACGCGACCCTCTTGATGTGGGACGTGCGGCGGAACATCGACCTCGAGGCGCTGCCCGACCGGGATCTGCTCGTCCAGTTCTTCTTCCCCGACGCAGGCCGTGGCCGCACCCGCTTCTGGCTTCACCTGAAGCGGGCCGAGGTCGATCTCTGCCTCACCCATCCGGGCTTCGACGTCGATCTGGAGGTGGAGTCGAGCGTCGTGACGATGATCCGCGTGTGGCTCGGGCGCCAGACGCTGAAGGCGGCGATCCGATCGAAGGAGCTGCGCGTGTCCGGCGACCGAAAGTGGATCGCCGAGCTCCCGAAGTGGCTCAAGCTGAGCCCCTTCGCCGCGGTGCCCGCGCCCGACGCGTGACGCCGAGCGCTCGCGCCCTACTCGCCGTCGCCGTCGCCCTCGTCGATTGTCAGCGCCCCCTCGTCGGCGCAGCAGCGAAAGCCCGTCGAGTAGTCGTAGTAGCTCCTCGCGTGCGCGGTCGTGACGTACTCGCACCCCGGGCCGTTGAGCTTCGTGTCGAGATAGTAGCCGCCGCGGAAGTGACCGTCGTCCGTCCACTCGTGGACGTTCCCGACCATGTCGTAGACGCCGTACGCGTTGGTGCACCGAGCCGCGGCGCCGGTGCGCTCGACGGTGTTGGGCAGCTCGTTGGCGAGGGGGTCGTTCATCGTGCGGCTGGTGTGCTCGCCGTGGTGGAGGATCGCCATCGGCGAGGTGCGGTGCGTGTCCACGCACACGTCGGCGAGGCGCGACGCGCCGTACGGGTAGGTCGTGTCCTCGGGGCCGCGGCACGCCGCCTTCCACTCCTTCGCGCGGCAGAGGCGCTTGCCCGACGCCTTGCACGCGCGCTGCGCCTCGATCATCGAGATGTGCGCCTGCGGCGCGACGCCGGGACGCGACACCGCGCGCACGTCGTGCCCGTTCGGCGCCTCGTCGGCGCTGAAGGCGGTCTCGGTGCCATCCGGATGCACTTCGACGAGCGAGCCCTCCCACCTGTCCACGCACGTGTGGCCGACGAGCGCCATCTCCCTCGGGCAGGGCGACGCGTGGACGATCCGCCCGAGACGGACGACGGAAGTCCTGACGACGGTCCTCGCGACCGGCTCCGCGCTCACGCTGCGCGACGCGAACGACACGACCGCCAGCAGCAGCAGCGTGGTCACGAGCGCGGCCTGCAGGCCGCGGCGGCGGATATTTCGGTCCGTGGAGCGACGCATGGTCAGGCGCGCCGTAAGCACGGGAGAGGCCGAGGGCAGTCTGCAACGATCCCGCTGACTTGCGGCGAGACGGCCCTGCGGCCTGCAGCCCTCAGCGTAGATTCCGAGCCCGCAGGGCGCTCATCACCGGACGTGACCTCGCATCACGAAGTCTTGTCCGCCGGTCACGAAGTCTTGAGCGCGGGTCACCAAGTCTTGAGCGCCGGTCACCAGGTCTTGTGCGCGGCTCACGAAGTGTCGTGCGCCGCTCACGAAGTCTTGTGCACGCTTGTCCCCGGCGGGTCGGCGGCTCGGCGGCCATCCGGCCGCGCGGCTGGCTGCTCCCGCCGCCGACCGCCTTCGCCGTCTGCGCCTGGAGCATGGAGGGCCTGCGGCGGCTCAGCCCGAGGGTCAACGAGCGGCTGGGTGACGCGGCCAGGCCGGGGAAGACCCGGCGGATCACGCTGAATGCTCAGGGCGGCGGCGGTCCGCGGTACTGCGTGAGGTGCCAGGCGCCGCCCCGGCAGGTCGCCGTGATCGCGCTCCACGCGCACGGCCCGTACTTGCAGACCTGACCCGGCTTGCTGCAGCGCGCGCCGTCCTTCGGCGCGCCGTCGGTGCAGCCGTCGGCCCTCCGCCAGCCCGGATCGCTGGCCGTGCAGTGCCGGTGGCCTGGCCCGCCCGGCGGCTCGGTGCGGACGGGGGCGCCGCCGCAGTGGGGAAGGCCGCCGCACTCGCACGACCCCTCGGGGTAGGTGCACGGCGCGTCGCCGATCGAGCAGCGGGCATCGTAGGCCTGCGCGAACGTCGGGGGGCAGCGGGCCGCGGGTGCGGCCGCCGAGCCGCCCGGAGGAGCGACGGGTGACGTGGTCGCGGATGCGGAGGCGGACGGCGACGCTGCGCGCGAGCCGTCCGTCGCTTGCTGCGAAGACGCGGACGACGCTGCCGGAGGGATGATCACCTCCGTCGAGTCGTTCGGAGCGTGCTCCCTGGCGGCGCACGCGGCCGCGAGGACGCCAACGACGGAGCACGAGACGAGGCGCCGCAGCATGGGTACGAGACGAGGCTACCATCCTGCGCGGTCGACGCTCCGGTCGCTCGACCGCGGGAACTGCGCGATGGGCCCGGCGACGTCGGCTCGTTTCGGCATGCTGTTCCACGCCGGCGTCGGGCTGATCGCGCTCGTCGCCCTGAATCGGCGGACGCGCGCCTAGCCCTCGAACGTGTGCATGGCACGACGAGTAGCACTGCCGAGCCGTGCCGTGACGATCCGCCGACGAAGCCGGGCTCGGCGACGAGCTGGCGTGCACGGGCCTATGGATCTCGAGTCTGGAATGCGGGTCCCCTGCGCCGACGAGCGCGCGGCCGGGTCGGCACGGTGGTCAGCGAGGCGACCGTTTGACGACCACGAGTTCGTCGTTCAAAACGTGTGGTCCCCCATGCGCAAACCGAGCAGGTTCGCAGGCCTCGCCATCCTCTCTTTCACCGTGGCCGCGTGCAGCGCCGCGTCCTCGCCCGAGTCGGCGGGGCAGACCGCCGAGGCGCTCGGCCCCGCATCGGCGATCCAGCACGTGGTCGTCATCGTCCAGGAGAACAAGTCGTTCGACGACTACTTCGGCACCTGGTGCACCGCCCCCACCGGCTCGAACCCCACGTGCACGAGCGGGCCCTCCTGCTGCGAGGCGGCGCCTTCGCGCGACCCCGGCTCGGGCGTCTGGCCGTGGCCGCTCACCGACATCGAGAACGCGCTCTACAGCCCGAACCACAACCAGAGCTGCGAGAACCCGGAGATGGATGGCGGCAAGATGGACGCGTACGTCACCGCGTCCTGCGGCAGCATGCAGAACTTCGCGCAGTCGCCCGGATCGCTCGTCGCGCAGTACCGCACGTGGGCGGGCAACTACGCGCTCGCCGACCGCTACTTCCAGCCCGTCTCGGGCGCCTCGTCGTCCAACGACATGTACTTCGCCACGACGAAGTTCATGTTCCTCGACAACGCCGACGAGCCGGACGCCATCGGCAAGAGCTGCTCGACGAACACGAACGTCGTCTCGTTCACGAGCACGAGCCTCGGCGATCTGCTCGACGCCGCAGGCGTGACGTGGTCCTGGTACGCGGAAGGCTACGACGCGATGAAGAGCGCCTGGCTCTGCCCCCTTCCGCCGTCCGACTGCCCGCTTCACCTGCCGATCTACCCGTGCGTCTACGACCCCAGCGACATCCCGCAGGCGTACTTCGCGTCGACGGCAGACCAGCCGGCGCACATGCGCGACTACTCGCGGCTCGCGTCGGATCTGAAGCAGGGCAGCCTGCCGAGCGTCTCGTTCGTCAAGGGGCTCGGCTATCACACCGAGCATCCCTCGCTCGGCGACACGATCAGCGCGGGCATCTCGTTCGTGCAGAACGTCGTGAGCACGATCGAGAAGTCGAAGTACGCGAGCTCGACGCTCGTGCTCCTCACGTGGGACGAGAGCGGCGGCTACTTCGACCACGTCTCGCCCCCGCCCGACAGCGCCATCGACGGTCAGCCCTACGGCGCGCGCGTGCCGCTGCTGGCCATCGGCCCGTTCGCCAGGAAGGGCACGGTCAGCCACGTCACCATGGAGCACTCGTCGATCGTGAAGTTCATCGAGTGGAACTGGCTGGGCGGCACCGGCCAGCTCGGCGGGCGTGACACCGACCCGACCGTCGGCAACATCGGCAGCCTGCTCGACCCGGCCGCCACCGGCACCACCGTCCCCGCGAACTGACTCGGCGAGAGCCGCCGAGACCCCGGACGCCAAGGAGAAGGCGAGCGGGTCTTCAGCGCGTCGGCCTCGCCGTTCGGGCCCTGTCAGATCCGACCGGCCCGCGGCGTAGTCCCGAGTGAAAGCTGGCCAGGACCGTTCCCTTTCGCCGGCTCGAGGAGACTCGCATGACGCCCCCCTCGCTCCGTAGTTCCGTCCGCCGGTCCTGGAGGCGCCACGCGCGGCTCCTGGCCCTCCTTCTCCTCGGCGGCGCTCCGGTCGTCGCGTGCTCGAGCGCGCCCGATCGCCCGGCAAACGAAGCCGTCGCGAAGACGTCGGCGGCGCTCGATCCCAATCAGGTGCTCGAGCCGGTCTGGTACAACGTCACGTTGAGTCGGCTCCAGGTCAACGTGGCCCAGGAGCCTGACCAAGCGGGCCTCGGCATTCAGCAGGGGGAGAACTGCCAGACCAGCAGTGATGGCACCCCGTACGCCAATTACTGGACGCCCGACACCGGCTTCGTCGACGTCGGGCAGCTCGGGTTGCAGGTCGTCTCGCACAGCGCCGCCGGTCCGTTCAACGGCGGCAACGTCTGGGCGACGGCGTGCTCCATGGGCAGCGCGCCCGCGGGAAAGGTCTTCCCGGCAAGCTCGCAGGGAGGCTACTGCACGGGAACCGCGCTCGGCACCGCGCTCGATCCGAGCAACGAGCTCACGATCAACTTCTCCATGAATCCACTGGACAGCGTCCGGCTGGCGCTCTCGATGGACGACGCGGAGCAGGACCAGGTGAGCGCGATGACGTCTTCCGTCAGCAACTCGCTGAGCACCGACCTCAAGGACTACGGAGATCTCGTCAAGCTGGCGGGTTCGTTGTTTTCGGTCGCCGGCGCAGGCGTCGGCGGTACGGCCATCGGTCTCGTTGGGGCTGGATTGTCGGTCGCCGGTGACGATCTCGCCTTGAGCGGCGCGGGTGCGTGCAATCTGTGGGAGGAGGCCAGCTTCGCATCCTCCTGCGTCGGAGGGTTGATGGGGCCGCCGTCTGGAGTGATCACCGACGACTGTGGCGGGGGAGCGTGTTACTTCACTCAGGCCGCCCCGGACACGCTGCGCATCGGCGATCCGACCGTGGTCGATCCGACGACGGGCAACCCCGTGGACCTCACGGCCGAGCGCCTGCTGGAGCTCACGGCCGCCGGTCCGCTCACCCTGCGGTTCACCCCGAGCTACGACATGACTGGGTGGAAGCCGGCCGCGCCGCCCGGGTGCGCGGTCCTGGCCCGCGGCACCCTGAACTCCTTCGGGTGCGCGTTGGCCACCTCGCAGCCCCTGATGATGGTTGGCTGCGCTTCCAGCGTGACGATCGACATCACCATCTCGCGCCTCTGGGGCCGCACCGGCCCCGCCGCATCCGCCAAGTCCGGCGACATGGCCGTCGTGCGCGACCAGGGCACGATCGACGCCATCGCCGTCGACGCGTCGAACCCGGGCCAGATCGTGCACTACTTCGGCAGCGGCAGCGGATTCAAGGGCGAGAACGTCTACGCCGACGCGTCCAGGGTGTCGCTTTCGATGCTGCCCGCGGTCATCAGCCGCACGACGTCGAACGTCGACGCCTTCTGGTCCGGCTCGACGGGAGGCCTCTACACGGCGTATCAGGCCGCCCCCGATTACGTGTGGAACGAGGAGAACATCCTCGCTCCCGACGTGCCGGTCCAGTTCGGGACAACGCACCGCGTGCTGTGGAGCAACGTGCCGCACGACGCGATCGTGACGCCGGTCGCCCGGGCGCCAGGGAACATGGATGTGTTCTACGTCGCCAGGGACGGCAACGTTCACGACGCGTCGTGGGACAGCAGCAGCGGGCTGAACGCCCAGGGACAGCCGAACTGGACCGACGCGGCCGTCACGTCGTCGGGCAGCTGCATGAACGCGACGGCGCCCTGCGCGGGTAGCGCATCGCCGGGCGGCGGGGTGGCCGCAGTGGCACGCACGCCGGACACTCTCGACGTCTTCTACGTCGGGACCGACGGCGGCCTCTGGAACAGTACCCTCGCGAACGGCGCCTGGACGACGCAGGCGCTCTATGGGCCATCGACTTCGGCGCACACGCAGGCGATCGCGCCCGCCGGGGCGGTGATCACCGCGACCGCGCGCTCGGCGCACGCCATGGACGTGTTCTTCGTCGCCAACCACGGCGAGATCTGGCACTCGATGTGGGCCGATGCCGCCCCCGTGACGGCGCCGGGCAGCTTCTCCACCTCGGAGGTCGACGGAACGGCGGGTACGGGACAGCCGGGCGGTCCCATTTCCGCCGTCTCGCCCCAGCCCGCGGCCGTCGACGTCGTGTACGGCGGCGCCCGGAACGGGTTGATGTGGACCTTCATCGACGCGACCACGGGAACGACGCAGACGATGCCTGTCGCGAACGCCGCGGGAATCAGCTCCTCGACGCTGGGCCGCGGAGCCGTCTCGCTGGTCGCGCCCACGAGCTACACGCTCCAGGCCTTCTACGTGAACTCCGCGCACCAGATCGAGACGATCACGTGGAACGGGCCGCCTTGCGACCTCGCCAACTGCACCGTCACGCCGAGCAACTCCCAGTGGACGGCCGCCACCGTCCTACAGCCGCCGCCGCCCCCGACGGCATGCAGCGGTTCGAGCTGCGGTCCGCTCTACCTGGACCAGAACGACACCCCGTTCGAGGTCGAACAAGGCGGAAGCGACGCGGCGAACCTCATCCTGGCCGGCTCCTGGGTCCAGGCCGATCACGGCGCGAACGCCACCGCCAGCGTCGTGAGCAACCCCATGCCGGGCTCGACGATCACGTTGTACCCGGGCGTGAGCTCCGGCAGCACGGGCATGGTGGAGATGATGGTCTCGACGACCATGACGACGCCGCCCGGCTCCTACACCGTCCGGGTGCAGGCCACCGACGAGGCCAGCGGCACCACGGAGACCGCCGACGTCCCGGTCCAGGTGCTCGCGTGCACGCCGAGCCCCGCCTCCGAGGCGTGCGGCGACCCGACGGCATGCGGGGCGTGGAGCGCCGGATGCGGCCAGACGGTCGACTGCGGCTCGTGCGCGACCGGCAACACGTGCATGAGCGGTCACTGCTGCCCGGACGGGTGGACGTGGAGCGCCGACATGCAGCGGTGCGAGTCCAACGCGCCGCCGCCCACGTGCCCGCCGACCACGCCGCTGTGCCCCGTCACGAACACGTGCCTGACGGCCGCCACGTGCAGCAAGGCGGGCGGCAGCGGCGGCGGCGGCTGCAAGGGCACGAGGTGCATTTGAGGGGGCGCGTGTCCCGCACCAGTCCCCTCGTGAGAAGTACGCCACGGCGACGGGGAACTGGACGGTGCCGCCGCGCCGCTTCGCGTACTACGTCGAGAGCAGCCGCGAGGAGCTCTTCGAGGCGCTCTCGAAGCAGGACCTCGAGACGGGACGCGTCGACTCCTACTCGCCCGGCGCTTGCGCCCCCCTCGCCGTGGGTCGAAGATGGTTTCGGCATGGTGGAGGAGGACGATCTCATCGCTCGCGCCAGGGCGCGCGTCGGGGCCGTCCTGTGCGGAAAGTACCAGCTCGTCGCGCTCATCGGCGTGGGCGGCATGGCCTCGGTCTACGCGGCCAAGCACCTGCGCAACGCGAACCGCGTCGCGGTGAAGGTGCTGCGCCCCGAGATCTCGGTCGACCCCGTCCTTCGCTCGCGATTCCTGCGAGAGGGCTACGCGGCGAACAGCGTCGGGCACCCCGGCACCGTGCGCGTGCTCGACGATGACCGCGCCGAGGATGGCAGCGTCTTTCTGGTCATGGAGCTGCTCGAGGGCGAGACGCTCGCGGCGCGCTGCGCGCGCTGCGGTCACTCCCTCCCGGCGCCCGAGGTCGTGTCGATCGGGCGGCAGCTTCTCGTGGTGCTGCACGCCGCGCACGGCAAAGGCATCGTGCATCGCGACATCAAGCCGGAGAACGTCTTCCTCACGCGTGATGGCGCGCTCAAGGTCCTCGACTTCGGGGTGGCGCGCCTGCGGGAGGCGTCGCCCCAGCAGACGCGAACGGGCGCCGTCTTCGGCACCCCCGCGTTCATGCCGCCCGAACAGGCGATCGGCCGCACGCGCGAGGTCGACGCCCTCTCGGACGTGTGGGCGGTCGGCGCGACCCTGTTCACTCTGCTCTCGGGGCGCCTGGTGCACGAGGCCGAGACTGCCCAGGAGATGCTCGTGTGCGCGGCGACGCGCCCGGCTCGGTCGCTGGCCAGCGTTGCGCCCGGAGCGCCCCCCAGCCTCGTCGCAGTCGTGGATCGCGCGCTCGCGTTCGACAAGAAGGACCGCTGGCCCAGCGCGCTGGCCATGGCCGAGGCGCTCGAGACCGTGCCGACAGGAGAGCCGAGCGCCGCGAGCGTCGCGCCGCCCGCCCCCGATCGGGAGACGACCGACGTGCCCACTCTACCGAGGGGCACGGTGCCCGAGCCCGCCGCACCGGTTGGCCTCGGCCTCGAGACGACCGTCGCGGCGGCGCCCGATGCAGGAGGCGCGACCGTGGGAGGGGTCTCCTCGCGGAGCGTCGGCGCCCGGCGGACGCGACCCGCCGTCGTCGCGGCGGCCGTCGGGCTGACCGCGGCGCTCGCGGTCGCGACCGCGCTGCTCGCCGGCCAGAGGCAGTCTCCGGCACCGCTGTCCTCCTCCGCGGCCGCAACGCCTCGGCCACCGACGGCGCCCGCGGCGACCCGGCCCGACACGGCGGCCTCCATACCCTCCACGACGCCGCCGCCATCCGCGCGACCAGCGCCGCCGACCATCGCGGTCTCCGCGCTCCCGTCCGTCCCCCGACGCGCGCCGCCCGCTCGACGGGCGACATCGACGCCGCCGTCGGTGCGCGATCCACTCGCCCCGAAGCCGCCCTCGGTGCACGATCCACTCGCCCCCTGACCGACGATGCGCGCGCCCGCCGTCCTCCTCCTCCTCCTCCTCCTCTTTCTCGCCTTTTCGCTCGGTTGGAGCGAACGATTCGCGCGCGCCGACGACGCCGCCCCCGCGCTCGAGGAGTTGAAGGCCGGCTACGCATTGAAGAAGCAGGGCGACTGCCGCGACGCCGTTCCGCATTTCGTCGCGAGCCAGCGCCTCGCGCCGAGTGCGAAGGCGCTTCTCAACCTCGCCGACTGCGAGCTGCGCCTGGGCGACGTGGTCGCCGCGCGCGCACACGCCGTCGCGGGCCTCGAACTGGCTCGCCAGCGCAACGACGACGAGCTGGCGGCCATCGCCCAGGCGCAGATCGTCGCCATCGATGCGGCGCGAGCCGCGGCCGCGAGGCACGCCACGCCCCTCGAGCCGGAGCCGGTCGAGCCCGCGCCTTCCACGTCGCAACCGCAGGCGCCGCCGCCGCAGAACCCGGACCAGTCGGCCACGCCCCCACCCGCTCTGCGGCCCGCATCGCCGCGCGCGGAGAAGACGGGTACGCCGACCGGCCGCGTGGTGGCCTACGTGCTCGGGGGCGCGGGGGTGGTTGGCATCGGGATCGGCGCGGGTTACGGCATCGACGCGATCTCCAAGAATGGTGCCTCCAATGCCGGCGGTCACTGCGACAGCGCCGGCTGTGACCCCGCCGGCAAGCGATTGCGCGAGCAGGCGCTCTCCTCTGCGACGGTGTCCACGGTTGCCTTCGGGGTGGGTCTCGCGGCGCTCGCGGCCGGAATCGTGCTCTACGCGGTGACGCCCGGGGGCGTCGAGGTCCAGCCGTCGGTCGGAGCGTCTTACGGAGGCGTGACGGTGGGAGGTCGGTGGTGAGAGGTCGTGCGATCGTGCTCTTCCTGGCGGTCGTGTCGGTGCCCGGAGCGGCAGCCTGCGCGCTGGTCGCGGGGATCGAGGAGCCCACCGACCGGCCCCCGGACGCCGCCGTGGGGGACGACGTGAGCAGCCCCGAGGCGGACGCGCAGGGGATGTCGGCCGCCGACGGCTGCGCGCATGGTGGCCCCGAGATCTGCACCGACGGCATCGACAACGACTGCAACGGCCTCACCGACTGTGCGGACCCGGCGTGCACGGCGCTCGGGTATGCGTGCGTCCCGCCCGTCCCCTCCGGCTGGACGTACGACGCCGTCGACATGACCGACGCGGCGTCGTCCTGCCCCGCGGGCTACGGCAGCCAGCCGCTGGTCGTCTCCGCGTCGGGCGGTCCCGCCGTCTGTGGGTGCTCGTGCAATGTCGGGAAGCAGCCGGACTGCGTGACCGGGACCATCCTCGCGTCGGTGGGAGTGTCGAGTTGCACAGCCGGCGGAATGATCGGCTTCGTGCAGACCGACGGCCAGTGCCAGGCGCAGACCCCGACGTCGAACGTTCCCACGAATCTCGGTGCCTTGCCGCTCGACGCGGGCGGGACGTGCAGCGCCAGCCCGACGAAGACGGTCCCCTCGCGCAGCGAGACCGACTGGCTTGCGTGCTCGGGCCCCCTCGGCGCCGGCTGCGACGGCGGGCAAGTGTGCGCCATCGCGGGGCGCGCCTTCACGGCCTGCGTCGTCGGGCCCGGGGATGCCGGGTGCCCGCCCGGCTACTCGACGCGCTCCACGCCGGGAACGGGCGTGAGCGACACGCGCGACTGCTCCGCCTGCGCCTGCGCCGCCGTGCCCTCGGGGACGACTTGCGACAACGCCACCCTCTCGTTCTGGAGCAACAGCTCGTGCAGCGGACCAGCCTTCGAGACGGTGCCGGTCGATGGTGGATGCGAGGGAACCGGCGGCGCGGCCTACGGCTCCTTCCAGTACAGCGCGGATGCGGTGGGGACGGCGACGTGCGGCGTCCCGACTCAGTCGCCCACGCCGACTGGAGGCGTGAGCGTGACCGGACAGGTCTCCGCGTGCTGCGTTCCCTAGACGGTGCGCCGAGGTTGGCGAACGATCGCGCAGAGCACGCTTGCGGGGTGGTCAACGCGGGCGCAAGGCGCTCGAGTTGGCGCGCCTGCGTCTGACCTGCAGCGCCGGGCTTCGAAGCCGCAGTGTTCGAGGGGCGCCCGGAGGCGCGCCGCTCCTTTCAGAAGCGGCGCGCCTCGCAGGTCGCGTCGGGCGCCGGCTGGAAGCCCGACGCGCCGCCGCACGATCACGGATAGACGACTGTGATGCTGCCCGCGCCGCCCGCGTTGTACGGGTTGTACGAGCCGTTGGGAGCGGCCCAGCCGCAGAAGCCTTCACCCTGCAGATTGACGACCTGATTGTTGCTGCTGTACGCGACGTTGCCGGTGGCGCCGGCGCCCGCGATCCCGAACTGGTTCGGGGCCACGGCGAAGGGCGTTCCCGTGAGGTCGATGTTGGCGGTCCCGAGCAAGGACGGGCTGCCCTGGCACGAGTACGCGCTGCCGAAATCGACCGAGTGGAGCGGGTTCCCGGCGTTGGGGTCGGACCCCGTGCTGGTCGCGAAGGTCTCGTCGTTCGGATCGATCGTGAGCTTCGTGAGGTCGATGCGGACGCGCAGGTACTGCGTCGTGACGAGGTTGTAGTCGGTGGAGAAGTTCGCCTTCGTCTGGTTCGGCAGGGTCAGGTACTCCGCAGGGGTGCTCGCCATCCCTGCGCACCAGATCGCGACCGGCTTGTTGACGTCCCCGTCGAGGTAGAGGACGTACTCGCCGTCGACCGCTGCCGCGCCGAGGGCGGCCTTCATCGCGGCGCAGCTCGCGACCACCACCGACGAGCAGGTGCCGGCGAGGCACTTGGACGTGCCCGCGCACACGTTGCCGCAGGTGCCGCAGTTGGCGTTGTCGGTCTGCGTGTTGGCGCAGTAGGGCGTGCCGCCGTCGGGCGTGCAGGTGGTCAGCGCGCCGCACGTCAGCGCGCAGGCGCCGCCTTTGCAGACCTGGCCCGAGCCGCACGTCTGGCCGCAGGTGCCGCAGTTGGCGTTGTCGGTCTGCGTGTTGGCGCAGTAGGGCGTGCCGCCGTCGGGCGTGCAGATGGTCAGCGCGCCGCACGTCAGCGCGCAGGTGCCGCCTTTGCAGACCTGGCCCGAGCCGCACGTGTGGCCGCAGGTGCCGCAGTTGGCGTTGTCCGTCTGCGTGTTGGCGCAGAACGGTGCGCCTCCGTCGGACGTGCAGGTGGTGAGCGCGCCGCAGGTCGACGAGCACGTGCCGCTGCTGCAGACCTGGCCCGAGCCACACGTGTGCCCGCAGGCGCCGCAATTGCCTGGATCGTACGCAGTGTTCGTGCACGTCGAGCCGCACATCGTCTGGCCGGTCGGGCACGTGGCAGCGGCCTCCTGGGGGGCCTCCGCTTCCTGATCCGAGGCATCCGGCGAGGCCTCGACCGCGGCGTCCTGGCCCCCACCGGTGCTGGCGCTGGCGCTGTCACCGCCGCAACCCTGGGCGACGAGGCCGACGCCGACGGAGCCCACGACGAGAGCGAGCAGCGTGGCCGCCCACGAGCGGCTCAGTGGATTCGCGCTTGAATGCATAAGGTTCTCCTGGGCCCCGCGCGCGTCATGGCTCGGGCACTTCGCCGAAACCTTCGAGGACGCACTGAGGGCAATCTTCGACCGTATTTTCCTCCTCTCGAGAAGTCAACCAGGCCCACGGCAAACAGCGGCGCCGCGGAGAGCGCCAGGCGGCACGCCGCGCGCGCCAAAAGCTCCAGCGCCGTCATCACGGAGCTTCTTTTCGCCGCTGCGCCTGAACGCTCGACGCGCGCCGGCCCCCGGGATACGAACGGGACCCGTGCCCGCCACCGTCGGCAAGCCGGGACTCTTCGTACTCGTCGTCGGCCATCGTCCGCAGGTCGACGGCGCGGAAGGGGCCGCGGCCATGCTGCGGCAGCTCGGCGCCGAGGTGCGCACCCTCGATCTGTGGGACGACTTCGTGAGCGTCGTCGAGCAGGCCCGGGCCGGCGGCGGCGTGCGCGCGATGGTCTTCGAGGCCGCCGAGCGCCCCGACCTGGCGGCGGCGGCGCTGCGCGCGGCGCGCAAGGTGAGCGAGCTCTCCGAGACGCCGACCATCGTCACGCTCCCCCCGCGGCTCATCACGAGCTACGACCCGACGTGGGGCTTCGACGACTTCATCGTCGTGCCCTGCGTGCCCGCGGAGATCTACGCGCGCGTCCGCGCCCTCGAGTGGGAGCGGAGCGAGTTCGCGACGGAGGAGCGGCTGAAGATCGGCAACCTCCTCGTCGACCGCGCCGCGCACGAGGTGAGCGTCGAGGGGCGGCGCGTGACGCTCACGGCCAAGGAGTTCGCGCTGCTCGCGTTCCTGGCCGCCAACCGCGGGCGCGTCTTCTCGCGCGAGTCGCTGCTCGCGCGCGTGTGGGGGAGCCGCTACGAGGGGGGCGCGCGCACCGTCGACATCCACGTGCGGCGCCTGCGCGCCAAGCTCGGCGACGCGCTGCCGCTCGAGACGCTGCGCGGCGCGGGCTACAAGCTGCGGGCGCCGAGCGAGGGGACCAAGCGATGAGCCCCGTGCGCGTCGCGCTGAGCGTCGGATGCCCCTGCGGCGTCGGGCCGGAGGTGAGCGTCGTGGCGGCCGCGGCCGAGCGGCGCGCGCGCGTGCTGCTCGTCGGCGACGAGGCGGCGATCGCGTGGGCGGCGCGCCACCGGGGGATCGCGGGCGCGCGGGTCGTGCGCGTCGCCGAGCCGGACGAGGCGTGGACGCTGCCGCGCAAGGCGATCGCGGTCTGGCAACCCTTGCGCGATCTGGCCGCGCGCGACCGCGCCCCCGGCAAGCCGACGGCGCGGTCGGGCGCCGCGCAGCTCGCGTGGATCGACGCCGCGTGCGACCTCGTGGCGCGCGGCGGCGCCGACGCGCTCGTGACCGGGCCGGTGAGCAAGGAGGCCATCGTCCGTTCGCGCGCGCCCGGCGCGGCGGGCTTCCGCGGGCACACCGAGCACCTGCAGCGGCGGCTGCGGGCGCGCGAGGTCGTGATGGCCTTCTGGTCGCCGGCGCTCGTGACCGCGCTGGCGACGACGCATCTGCCGCTGTCGCGCGTGCCCGCCGCGATCACGGCGCCCGTCGTCGCGCGCGCGGCGTACTGGCTGGCGTGGCTGCTGGCGCGCCTGGGCCGGCGCACGCCGCGCGTCGCGGTCGCCGCGCTCAATCCGCACGCCGGCGAAGGCGGGCTGCTCGGCCGCGAGGAGACCTCGCGCATCGCCCCCGGCATCGCGCGCGCCCGGGCGCGGCTGCGCGCCTCGGGGATCGACGCGCAGCTCGACGGGCCGGTGCCCGCCGAGAGCGCCTTCCGCCTGGCGCTCGCCCGGCGCTGGGACGGCGTCGTCGCGATGTACCACGACCAGGCGACCATCCCGATGAAGCTCGTCGAGTTCGGCGAGGCGGTGAACGTCTCGCTCGGCCTGCCGATCGTGCGCACCAGCGTCGACCACGGCACGGCCTACGACCGCGCGGGCACCTGGACGGCCGACGCCCGCGGGATGCGCGCGGCCATCGAGCTCGCGGCGCGGCTGCATCGGGGATCCTGAACGAACCCCCGACTCAAGGATGGGGTCTGCGCTCGTCGGGCAGGTCGGCCGTGCGCGGCGCGACCGTCCAGCGGTCCTCCTCGGCGTCGTAGACGCCGCCGCGCCGCTCGGCGCACTCGAAGCAGAGGTACGCGTCGGGGCCGCACGCGAAGGTGCGGTCGACGTCGGGAAAGATCGGCGCGCCGCAGTCGCAGCACGGCGTCGGCTCGCTCCAGTCTTCGGGGTTCATGCGCGAGGCGCTCAGGCAATGCACGTGCCGCCCGGGCGGCCGTGCTGCCCGCCTGGCGCACGCCTTGCGACGACCTCCGTCGTGCCGCGCACGCTGCAGGAAATCATGAACCGCGAGCTCCTCGCGATTGCGCCCGGGATGTCGCTTCGCGAGGCGCGCGATCTGCTGCGCTCGTTCGCCGTGCACGCCGCGCCCGTGGTCGACGAGACGCGTCATCCGGTGGGGCTCGTGTCGCGCGACACGCTCGAAGGCGACGGCGATCGCCGAGCCTCCGACGCGATGACCCGACCGGCGCCGTGTGCCGACGCCTCCGAGCCGATCGAGGCGGCGGCGCGGCGCGTGGCGGGCACCGACGCGCATCACCTGGTGGTCGTCGACGCCGACGGCACGGCCGTCGGCATGGTCTCGCCGCTCGACCTGCTGCGCGCGCTGCTCGGCATGCCCACGCACCACCCGCCGACGTTCCCGCACTGGGACGAGGGGACGGCCGTGTCGTGGACCGACGACTGGCCGATCGACGAGGAAGGGCTGGCCCACGCGCCGGCCGCGCCCGGCGTCATGGCGCTGGTGCGCACGCGGTCGGACGAGGCCGACACGGTGGTCTGGGCCGAGCCTTGCGCCGACGTGCACGCGCGGCTGGCCGAGCTCGCGTCGGCGCCGCGGGAGCAGGCGCCCGATCTCGCCCGCGCGCTCGCGCTCGAAGGGGTGCGCTTCCGCGCCGCGGCGGTGGGCGACGGCGCCGTGCGCGCCCGCATCGTGTCCATCCTGCGCGACCGCGCCGAGCACTCGCCGCCGCCCGGCTCGACCTAGCTCAGCGCGGCCCCCAGAGCGCCCAGGCGAGCCACGCCAGCAGCAACAGGCAAATGCCGCCCGCGCTTAGCGTGATGCCGACCGGCGTCTTCCCCGGCTTGGGGGACTTCATCGACATCAGCATCTGCGTCGCGGCCAGGACGATCGCGTCGAGCTTCTTCTTCGCGAGCGGCCCCCGGTCCGGATCGTCGGCGAGCTTGCGGTAGCGCCCGGCGATCTCCGGCAGCGCCTGCGTGCGCACCGCGTGATCGAGCAGCGCGGCGTGCGTCCGGTCGTCGTCCCACGCCTCGAGCACGCGCTTCCAGAGCGCGTCGAGCACGGGGTCGAGCTCTTCCGTCTGCGTCCGCGCCTCTTCGCGCGCGGACGGCTGCTCCTCATCCATGGCGCGCCGAGTATCGCACGGCCGAGTCGATCCAGAGGGTGACCGGGCCGTCGTTGACCGAGGAGACCTTCATGTCGGCGCGGAACCGGCCGGTCTCCACGCGCAGCCCGGTCGCGCGGGCCTCGCGCACGGCCGCTTCGTACGCGCGCTCGGCCTCCTCGGGCGGCATCGCGTCGTCGAAGCTCGGCCGACGCCCGCGGCGCAGATCGCCGTAGAGCGTGAACTGGCTGACGAGCAGCAGCGCGCCTCCCACGTCCTGCACCCCGAGCGCCATCTTGCCCGCCGCGTCCTCGAACACGCGAAGGCCCACGATCTTCGACAGGACCCACGCGCGGTCCTCGTCGGTGTCGCCGCGGCCGAAGCCGAGGTACGCGAGCAGCCCGCGCTCGATGGCGCCCACGACGACCCCGTCGACCTCGACCCGGGCGCTCGCCACGCGCTGCACGACGGCCCTCATGGCGGCGCGATCCGCAGCTCGCGCGCCAGGCGCGCGGTGAGCTCGAAGTACGTCGCGCGGTCGTAGGGCTGGTTGAGGATACAGAAGTCGCGCTTGGAGAGGCCGACGCACCCGAAGCAGTACGTGCAGCCGCTGCATCCGATCGATCGCACGAGGTATGCGCTCCCCGTGCACCGCTCGCACTCCAGGCAGTGCTGGCAGGCCAGGCACGCGGTGCAGCGCACGCAGCGCGTGCAGTCGGTGCACTCGGTGCACTCCTCGCAATAGTGGCAGCGCGCCAGCCCGCGCGACTCGAGGCAGAAGGTGCACTCCGAGCAGCGCTCGCAGCGCTCGCACGCCAGGCAGCCGACGTTCTCGCCGGTGCGCGCGCCCTGCAGCAGCTTGCGGAAGGCGGCCTCGAACTCTGCGCCGGTCATGGGGGGGGCGGAAGGGTATCGCCGTTTTGTTGGCCGCCAAAGGCGCGTGTGCGAGCGTGTGCGACACACACGGAGGCCATACCCGATGCGCGTCGCCCGCAACCTGCTCGCCCTCGCTCTCGTCCTCGTCCCGGCCGTCGCTCACGCCGAAGCGCCGTCGAAGGCGGCACGGAAGGCGGAGCGCACCGCCCGCGTGCACGGGGACGCGCCGCCCGACGCCGCGCCGCGCACGTGCGCCAGGGACCGCGTCGAGGTCGTCGCCGGCCCCGAGTCGGCGACGTTCGCGCTCGCCAGGTGCGACGGCAGGCCGTCGCCGCGCGCCATCGACCGGCTCTCGATCCTGGCGCGCCCCGGCGGCACGCCCAGGCCCAGGCAGACGCTCGCAGCGCTCGCCAGGAAGGCCGGGCCCGAGCTCGCCCCGGGCATCCGCCGCGTCGATGCGCGCCTCGTCGCGCGGCTCGAGGCGGTCGTCGACCACTTCCGCAAGCCGGGCGAGACGCCGCGCGTCCTGCTCGTGTCGGGCTATCGCCCGCGCAGCTCAGGCAGCTACCACCAGGCCGGCCGCGCGCTCGACTTCCGCGTCGACGGCGTGACCGACGAGGCGCTGGTCGCGTTCTGCAGGACGCTGCCGGACACCGGCTGCGGCTACTACCCGAACAGCAGCTTCGTGCACATGGACGCGCGCGAGCCGGGGGCGGGCCACGTCGCGTGGATCGACGCGAGCCGCCCCGGCGAGCCGCCCAAGTACGTCGCGAGCTGGCCGGCGCCCGGCTCGTCGGACGGGGCCCGGGCCTCGTCCGCGCGTCCGCCCGGCGCGGCCCCGGCCCCCGCGGCGCCGCCCGCGACGCACGCGTCGCAGGACCTTCCGTCGTTGCCCGCCGTGATGGCGGCGCCGATGCCGGCGCAGCCGTCCAAGGGCAAGCGCCGCCCGGCCAAGCCGTGGAGCGCCCCCTTCTGGCTGTGAGAGAGGTCGCGCGCGCCGCCGCTTGCGCGCCGGCTACTTGATCTCGGTCTGCGGCGTGCCCTTGTCGACCTGGCCGCTGACCTCGGTCTTGCCGCTCGGGCCCGTGCTCACCTGCTTGGACTCGGGCTGGTGGCCCTTGACCTGGATGCGCTTGGGCGCGATCTCGGGCTTCTTCGCGATGCTCACGCGCAGAATGCCGTCGTCGAGCTCGGCGTCGACCTTGTCGGGATCGCACGACTCGGGCAGCGCGAACGAGCGCGAGAACGAGCCGTACGAGCTCTCGATGCGGTGGTAGCCCTCGCGCTTCTCCTCGCGCTCGAGCTTCCGGTCGCCGCTGATGGTCAGCACGTTGTTCTCGACGTCGATGTGCACGTCCTCGGCCTTGACGCCGGGCAGCTCGGCCTTGACCTCGATCGCGTCGTCGGTCTCGTAGATGTCCACCGCCGGCGCGAACGCGCCGCGCTCGCCGAGCCCGCCGCCACCCCAGGTGCGGAACATCTGATCGGTCAGTCGCTGCATCTCGCCGAACGGATCGAAACGGGACAGGGTCGCCATGATGACACCTCCGTGGTTCGATGAAGTCGGCAAGCATACGGAGTGCTCGGCGAAGCTGAGCCCCGTTGCAGGCCGCGCGCGCCCGTGTCAGAGCGCTCGGCGTGATGCTGCGAGACCTGGACGACGTGGAGGCGTCGACCCTGCTGCTGCGCGGCGAGGCGCGCTCGCGCCTGCGCGTCGGCGAGGAGAAGCCCCCGTGCGAGTCGCCCTGCCCCGGTTGCGGCGCGTACTACTTCGCGCTGCACGCGTCCGGCTGCGATTTCGAGCAGTGCCCGGCGTGCGGCGGCCAGCTCGCCTCGTGCGGCTGCCGCTGACGAGTCAGCCGACGGCGCAGAAGCCTTCGTAGTCGATGTAGCTCGTGATGCTCGGCTTGGGCCCGCACACGGGGCAATCCGGCGCGCGGCGCAGCTTGAGCTCGCGGAACTTCATCTTGAGGCTGTCGTAGGTGACGAGGCGCCCGGCGAGCGTCGTCCCGCGGCCGAGCAGGATCTTGATCGCCTCGGTCGCCTGGAGCGTGCCGATGATGCCGCAGAGGATCCCGAGCACGCCCGCCTCCTGGCAGCTCGGCGCCAGGTGCGGCGGCGGCGGCTCCGGGTAGAGGCACCGGTAGCAGGGGCTGGGCTCGATCCCCAGGCGCTTGGCGGCCTTCTCGGGGACGAAGGTCGTCACCTGTCCGTCGAAGCGGAAGATGCTGCCGTGCACGACGGGCTTGCCCATCCACACGCTCGCGTCGTTGACGAGGTAGCGCGTCGGGAAGTTGTCCGTGCCGTCGACCACGACGTCGTACGCCTCGAAGAGGCGCTCGACGTTGGCGCTGGTCATGCGCTCCTGGTGGGCCACGACCTTTACGTCGGGGTTGAGCTCGGCGATCGTCCTGGCCGCGCTCTCGACCTTGGGCGTGCCCACGCGGCTCGTGGCGTGGATGATCTGCCGCTGCAGGTTGGACGCGTCGACGACGTCGGCGTCGACCACGCCGAGCGTGCCGACGCCGGCCGCGGCCAGGTACATCGCCGCGGGCGAGCCGAGCCCGCCCGCGCCGAGCAGCAGCACCTTGCTCTGGAGGAGCTTCGCCTGCCCGGCCTCGCCCACCTCCGGCAGGAGGATGTGGCGCGAGTAGCGCTCGCGCTGCGCGTCGGTGAGCTGCGGCGGCGTCTCCATCGGCCAGCGCAGGTCCTTCCAGCGCACGAAGCCGGGGTTGGCCGTCTCGACGTTCGCGTACCCGAGCTCCTGGAGCGTCGCCGCGGCGAGCGCCGAGCGGGTGCCGCCGGCGCAGTACGCGACGATGCGCGCGTTCTTGTCCGGGAGCTTCTGCTCGGCCTGGATCTCGAGGAAGCCGCGCGGGATCGAGATCGCGCCCGGGATGTAGCCGGCGCGCCACTCGTCCTTCTCGCGCACGTCGACGAGGACCATCTTCTCGCCGGCGTCCATGCGGCGCTTCAGCTCCTCGAGGGACACCTGCCTGGTGCGCTTGCGCACCTCGGCCATCAGGTCGGTGTACGTGGTCGGCATGGACGCGGGGTATAGCACCGCTCACCCCGGTCAGCAGGGCACGAGACCGGGGCACCTGCCCCGCACGCCCATACGCGCAGCGATGCACCGCCGGGCCCTCGGGACGCGGCTCGGCGTGGTCGGCGCTCTCGAGAGCGAGCAGGTCGACGATCCGGAGTACCGCACGTCGAGCGACGCCGTCGCTCTCGGCGATACGCAGCGAGCAGCGCCGGCGACGCCGGGAAGGCCGATGCGCTCGCAGCGACGCACGGCCCGGCCGCGCGAGGCGATGCATTCCGCTCAAATTGGAGCGCGCCTACTATCTGAGCCACGGTTACCCGGCCGACATGGAGGTGCGCATGCGAGAGCCCATGCAGTGGGTCGCCGGGGGCGGGGCCGAAGGCGCCAGCAGGGCGATCGGCCGCATGTCGGCCCCCTGGATGAGGGGTCGTGATCTTCGACCACGAACCCCGAGTTAGTGCGGGCAAGTCCTGCCGCTCACGCAGATGGCCTCCGTCGTCCCCGGGTACGTGCAGCACGTGGTGCCCGTGCCGCACGCCGGGCACGGGCAGGTCGTGCACGACTGCGAGGTGAAGAAGTCCGAGCAGACGCCCTGCGCGCACACCTGGTTGGCTGCGCAAGCGGTTCCGCAGCTGCCGGCCGTGCTCGAGCAGTGGAGCGGGCTCGATTGGAGCTGCGCCAGCGTGTAGCACCCGCCGCTGCAGCTCGTCTCGCCGAGCGCGCCGCACGTCTGCGTGGAGCAAACGCCCAGGACGCAATGCTGGCCGGTGCCGCACGCGTGCCCGCAAGTGCCGCAGTTGCTCGAGTCGTGCAGCACGTCGACGCAGTTGCCGGAGCAGGACGTGAGCCCCGGCCGGCAGACGCACTGCGAGCTCAGACACGCGTCGGCCGCCGAACATGCCGTGCCGCAGGCACCGCAGTGCTGGGGATCGTCCTTTACGTCCGCGCAGACGTTCGTGCCGCCGCCGGAGGGGCACATCGTTCCCGCGCAGTTGCACGTCCCCGCCGTGCAGACGTCGCCTTGCTCGCAAGCGTTGGTGCAGTTGCCGCAGTGGCCCGGATCCGTCGCCGTGTCCGCGCAGACCGATCCGCACGTGACGTCGCCCGAGGGGCACTGGCACACGCCGCTGGTGCACGAGTCGCCGGCCGGGCAGGCGTTCGCGCAGCTTCCGCAGTGGTTGGCATCGGTCGTCGGATTCACGCACCCGACGGATGCTCCGCAGTCGATGTCGCCCGCGGGGCACGTGCAGACTCCGCCGACGCACGTCGAGCTCGGCGGGCAGAGGTTCCCGCACGCGCCGCAGTCGTTCGCGTCGGTCTGCAGGTTCACGCAGCCGAGGACGGGCCCGCAGTACGACTGGCCCGCCGTGCACGTGCAGGCGAACGTGGTACCCGCCGCGGTGCACGCCGCCCCCGGCCCGCAGACGTTGCCGCACGCGCCGCAGTTGGCAGGATCGGTGGCCGGGTCGACGCACGCACCGCTGCAGATGATGTCGGGAGACTTGCAGCACTGCCCCGAGGCGCACGTGCCCCCGCTGGTCGGGCACGTCGCGCCGTCGGCGACGCAGGTCGTGCCGTCGCAGCACCCGCCGGTGCACGCCGGCGCAGTCGCGCAGCACGAGGCGCCCGTCGCCCCGCACGTGGCGCCGTCCGCCGCGCCGTCGCTCGCGGCCGCGTCGGTGGCGGCTCCGTCGGTGGCGGCCGCGTCGGTGGAGGCTGCGTCCGCTGCGGCATCGCTGGCCGCATCGGTCGGGGCCGCCCGGTCCACCGCCGCGTCGCCGCCGGACGCGTCATCCCCGGTTTGGGTCGCGTCCTGGGTGGCGTCGGCGCCGCCGTCGCCGGACTCCGTCGAGCTCTGGGGGCTGCTCCCGCATCCGGCGACGAGCCACAGCGACAGGGCGAGCAGAGGCCACGCAGCCGAAAAGGCACCGGCTCGCCACCGCGCGTGCAGACCTACCATCGCACCAGCTTGCGTTCGAACGCGCGAGAGCGTCAATGACTCTCGCCCGAGGCCATCGTGCCGACGGCGTTCACTGGTGCAGAGAAGAGCGAGTCACTGCGCGAGGCACGCCTCGTACGCCGCGCAGGCCGGGTTCGCGGCGCAGGCGGCGCTCACCTGCGACGCGCAGCTGCCGCCGAGCGCGCCGTCGATGCACGACTGGCAGGCCTGCACCGGCGACTGCAGCGCCGTGCACGCCTGGTCGTCGCACGCCGACGCGCACGGGCCGCAGGCGCAGTCCTCCTGAGCGAGGTGCAGCGCCTGCACGCCCCCGGGGATGACCATCTCGCAGCAATGCATCAGGACCGGCCCCGCGGAGCCGGCGCACTGCGCCTCGAGCGCCGGGTAGTCGGGGCTCGCCGCGTCCGTGCCCGGGTTGCCGGCGTCCGCGCCCGGTTCGCCGCGCCCGGCGTCGGCTCCGCTCGAGAGCGGATCGCCGCCGGCGGACGACGAGCTGCACGCGGCGAGCAGCGCCGCGCCGACGATCGCGCCGAGGAATCGATGAGCATGTGACGGATCCATGATCGGGATGACCTCCAGTCGCGCAGGTACAAACACCGCTCGCGACGGGAAGTTCGAAGACGATCGCCACCGGGCACGCGCCACGCGCGACGGTCCGCGCGCGGCTCACGGCCTGCGCGCCAGCACCCTCAGGGCGGTGCGCAGCTGCACGTCGGCCGCGACGCGCCTGGCCGGATCGCTCTCCTGCAGGGCGCGGGCGACGTCCTCGGCGGTGGCGTCGACCTCGACGTCGGGCGGAAGCCCGGTGCCGTCGTAGCTCTTGCCGCCGGGCGTACGGAACACCGCCGTCGTGTACTTCACGGCATAGCCGTTCGGCAGATCCTCGAGCACCTGCACCGTCCACTTTCCGTGCGTCCGGCTCCCCACCACCGTCGCGTGCCGCAGCTCCTGCAGCGCGCCGGCCAGGCACTCCGCGCTGGACGCCGTCTCGCCGTCGACGAGCACCGCGACGGGCAGGTCGAGCAGCATCGGCGTCGTCCTGGGCGTCACCGGCTCGGTCTTGCCGCGCTTCTCGAGGCCGGCCACCGCGCTGCCCGCCGGCACGAGCTCCCCCGCCGCGGCCACCGCGTCGTCGAAGGAGCCGCCCATGTCGTCGCGCAGGTCGACGACGAGCGCGCTCACGCGCTTGGAGGCCAGGTCGCCGAGCGCGTCGTGCAGGCCCGCGGCGGTCCGATGGTTGAAGCCGGGGATGCGCACGTAGCCGACGCCGCCCGGCAGCGCGAGATCGGTCACCGTGTCGTAGACGATCTTCTCGCGCACGAGCGGCACGGTGACGAGCTTGTCGCCTCGCAGGATGGTCAGCGTGACCGGCTCGCCCTCCTTGCCGCGGATGGCTGCCACGACATCGCGCTCGGCGGCGCCCTTGTAGAGCTTTCCGTCGACGGTCACGATCGTGTCCGGCGGCGCGATGCCCGCGCGCTCGGCCGGCGATCCGGGGATGGTCCCGCGGACGGCGACGTACCCGGTCTTCGGATCGAAATCGAACACCACGCCCACCCCGACGAGCTCCCCTTGCAGATCGAGGCGCAGCTCTCTCACGTCCGACGGCGACAGGAGCCTGTTCCACCTGCGCATCCGCGGGTCCGCGCGCTCGAGCATCCCGGCGACGGCCGCGCGGTACAGATCGTCCTCGGTGAGCGAGTCGCTGTAGTAGCCCTCGAGCAGCGCCTTCTTGGCGGCCTCGAAGTTGCGCGCGCCGTCGGAGAACTTCTCCTTCGGGACCGAGTAGTCCGGCGGGTCCCAGCCGCGATCGCCCGCAGCGGCGACGGGCGACCCCGCAGCGGGGGCGGGGGCCGTGACGATCGCGACGGACGGCGTCGTCGCGGGCTGCCCGCTGGAGCCGCCCGTCGCGCCGGGAGGCTGCGAGCAGCTCGGCGCGAGCCAGGCGAGCAACGCGAGGGCGAGGTGGCGCATCGGACGGGTCATCGTCTTGCTCCGCGGTCAGTAGATGGTCAGGCTCTCGGCGGTGCGCCGCGCCGTGTCGACGCGCTCGGCGAAGCGCACGGCCGGGCGGGGGTGCAGGGCGCGCGCGACCGAAGGCGCGAGCACCGCCGCGGCCACCAGGAACGCCGCCAGCGCGACGCCCTGGTAGAGAGGCACCGGGCGCGTCAGCCAGCGCCGCAGACGGCGCGCGGGGGTCGGGCGAAAGCGCGCCTGCACGGCGGCGCGCAGGCGCAGGCGCGCCGCCTCGCTCGGCACGTCCTCGGCGCGGCCCCCGTGATCGACGTGCGCCTTCAGGGCGAGGTAGCGCCGCAGGCACCCGGTGCAGCTCACCAGGTGCGCCTCCAGCTCGAGCCGCTCCTCGTCGGCGAGCGTGGCGAAGTGGTAGGCGATGAGTCGATCGTGGATCAGCGAGCAGTCCATGGCTTCATCTCTTCGCGCAGTACGTTGACCATCTGGTTCATCCGCGACTTCAGCGTGCCGAGCGGGATCCCGAGCACGCTCGCCATCTCCTCGTACGAGAGCCCCGACGAGCGCAGGTGGTAGACGTCGGAGAGCGTCTCGGGCAGCCGGCCCACGGCCCCGTCGAGCGCGCGCAGCATCTGCCCCATCGCCACGCGCTCGTCGACGGGCGGCGGCGGATCGTCCTCGCCCGAAGCGCCCACCTTGAGGAGCGCCGCCTCACCCCGGTAGCGCGAGCGCACCCGGTTGAGCAGGAGGTTGCGCGCGATGCGGTACAGCCACGTGCGAAAGCTCCCGCGATCGAAGGTCACCTCGTCGCTCTCGAGCGTGGCCAGGATGGCCTCGTGGAACAGGTCCTCGGCATCGGCGCGCGAGGCGACCTGCGGGCGCAGGAAGCCGAAGAGGCGCGACGCGTAGCGCGCGTAGAGCTCGTCGAAGGCGCGCATGTCCCCCTGCTTCACGCGGGAGTACAGGGCCTCGTCCGAATCCATCGACGGTTAAACACCGCTCGCGGCAGAAGGTTCGCGAGCGCGGACCGCGCCGTCCAGCCGGATCGCGCGCAGGGGCGGCGGCCGCCGCCTCACACGACGCAAGCGCCCGCGCGCAGGCACTCGAACAGCGCGCGCAGCACCGTCTCGTGCTGGCTCGGGAGCACCGATCCCCGGTAGCTCACGCTGAAGGCGTCGGCCCGCAGAAAGCTCGACGGAGCGCTCCCCGGCTCGAGGTGCACGACCAGCGGGACGTCGTCCGCGGAGGCGCCCACCGAAAGGACCCACCGGGGCAGCGGCGCCGCCGGGTCCCAGGAGACGCCGCGAACCCGCCAGGCGCCGTGCGAGAAGCCGTCGAGCAGGCCCCGCATGCGCCGCACGTGCACGTCCGTGTCCGGCGGCCGGGCGCGCCCGCGCGAGGGGAGCAGCGACTCGGGGAGCGGCTCGGCGCGGCGAAGGTGAGGGGGAGGGCGGAAGACGTCGCTGCCGAACCGCTCCTCGTAGCTGCGGAGGAACCCCGAGCAGGTCTCGAAGCGCGCGCAGCCCAGGCAGGCGCGCGCCTTGGTGCAGTGCTCGTCGGCCGCCTTGGAGCGGGCGAGCTGCAGGGTCTCGAGGTCGAGCGTGCGATCGAGCTCGTAGGGCGAGAACACGATCGGCTCGAGGTCCGGCAGCACGCAGGGCGGGAGGTTGAAGATCCAGAAGGGCAGCGCCCGCGCCTGCGCCGCGGCCGCGCCCCGCCGCAGGCTCGGGAGCGCGTCCCCGAGCGGGTAGAGGACCTCCGCGTGCACGAGCGCCTCCTGCACGGCCTTCACGACGGCCGCGACCATCGCCTTCACCACGGGGAACCGCTCGCGCAGGTCCGCCACGAAGTCGACCATCTGCGGGAGGGTCGGGAAGGTCTGGCGCGTGACGACCTGGTAGACGTACGCGACCTCGGCCTGGATCTCCTGCAGGTTCTCCGCCGCGCGCATCAGGTTGGCCAGCACCGGCCGGTTGCCGTGGTACGAGGCGAGGACGCGCCTGTCGAAGTGGTCCCACGACAGGTGCCACATCTTCATCCCGAGGTCCCGGAGCGTCTGCACGCGCGGCCGGCTGACGAGCCCCGAGCCGTTGGTGATGATCCACCAGCGCGAGATCCCCCGGCGCAGCCCGTGCTCCATCACGCGCTCGAGGTGCGGGTAGATGGACGGCTCGCCGCCGATGAAGATCCCCGTGCCGAGGTCGTTGCTCGCCGCGATGTCGACGATGCGCTCGAGCTCCTCCGGAGGTCGGAAGGGCACGCTCTTGTCGATCGAGCAGTAGGGGCAGGCCAGGTTGCAGCGCCCGCCGACGTCCAGGTAGAACGCCGGGAAGTAGGGGCGGAAGAGCGGGGGCCACGCGCGCCCGGCGTCGACGAGGGGGTGCACCTCGATGTGCGTGTTGGAGATCATTCGCCCGCTGGTGGCACCGGAATCGCGGCGCGATCGAATCGTAACCCCGCGTGCCGCGCGTTCAAGCGGGGCACCCGGGCGGCAGCTCCTGCCACACCGCGACGCCGCGCCTGCCGAGCAGGTCCCGCAGGCGCTCGGCCTGCGCGGCCTGCCACGCGCCGTCGCCCGCGTGGGCGAAGCGCGGGTCGGCGAAGTCGGCGGCGGCGCCCTGCACGCCGTCGAGCACGCCGATGCTCGCGGACGTGCAGTGGACCGCGACGGCGTCGGCGAGCGCCTCGATCGATCCGGGAAGCAGCGGCTGCACGACGGCCATGGTCTTCGCCCCGGCCGCCCGCAGCGCCGCCAGGGCGGCGAGGCGCTCGGCCACCGAAGCGGCGCGAGGCTCGAAGTGCGCGCGCACCTCGTCGTCGACGGTCGGCAGGGACACGCCGGCGTGGGCGCCGATGGCACCGAGGATCGCGGCGTCGCGCTCGATCAGGGCGGCGCGCGTCAGGACCACCACCGCGACCGGGTGCGACGCGCGGGCGATCGCCTCCAGGCACGCGCGCGTGACCCCGTAGCGCGACTCGACGGCCTGGTACGGGTCGCTCACGACGGGGCAGAGCTTGATCGTCCGGACGTCGATGGCCTCCAGCTCCGCGGCGAGGACCTCGGCCGCGTTGACGCGCACGTCCACGTACGACCCCCAGGGGGCGGGCCTCCGGCGCTCGAGCTGCCGCGTCAGCGCGACGTGGGACTGCGCGTAGCAGTAGCGGCACCCGACGAGGCAGCCGACGTAGGGCGACAGCGTGTGGAACCGCCGGCCCTCGTGCCACGCGTCCTCCAGCAGCCGATCGACGCGCACCTCGCGGATGCGCGGGTCCGCCGTCTGCGCCCCGGAGGACTCCCTCTCCAGGCTCGCGAGCACGGCTTGCTCGTTGACCCGGGCGCGGCGAGCGACCGCACGGCACACCTCGGGCCCCCGCGCGCGAGCGGCGGGACCGGAGGCGACGTACGCGAACAGGAGGCGGGGCGTGCTCACGAACGCGCGCACCCGCGCGTCGGCCGGGGCGACCTCGATCGCCAGCGGCTCGCCGTCGACGTCGAAGTGCAGGCGCGGCCCCGCCTCCTCGCTGGCTCCGACGAAGCGCACCCCGGGCAGGATGGGTTGTTGCGGCGAGAGGGGCGCGACGAGGTCGAGCAGCTTGCTGCGCAGGCTCATGGGAGGCCTCACCGGGGCCGTCGCCGAGCTTACGTCACCCGCGCCCCGGCGCGAGCAGCGGCCCACATTTCGCGACGCGTGCCTCGCCTCGACTCGTCGCCGCCCGCGCCGCACCGATGGTAGAGGAGGGAGCCGATGCTCGGGAGCTCGCTCGACGCCGCGCTCTGCTACGCGTGCCTGGCGCTCCTGGTCGTCGCCGGCGTGGCGTCGTGGCGCGGCCTGCGTGCGCTCGCGGCCCGGGCGGGCGCCCCGCTCGCCGCGCTGGCGGTCGTGGCCCTCGCCGTTCGCGCGCTCGCGCCGCCGGCGTTCATCCACTCGGGCTTCCACGGCTACGCGCTGCTCGACAGCATCCTCGCGTGGCCCCGGATCGCCATCTACAAGCCCGAGTACGGGCACGCTTCCTTCATCACGCTCGGCCTGTGCTGCCGCCTGCTCCGGGGCGTCGGCGACGGCCTGCGGGAGGTGGCGCTCGCCAACGCGGTGTTCGGCACCGGCCTGCTCGTCGCCTGCGCGCTGCTCGCGCTGCGCGCGGGAGGGCGCGTCGCCGCGTGGGCGACGATCGCCGCCGGGGCGCTGATGCCGCTGTTCGTCCGCACCGCGGCGTCCGAGGACGCCCACGTCGTGGCGTGCTTCTACGGCATGGTCGCGCTCGTGGCGGCCGACGCCGCGCGGCGAGACGGCTTCACCCTCGCGCGCGTCGTGGTCATGGTCACCGCCGGGCTGCTCGCGTTCTACGGCCGGCAATCCCTGTTCTTCTGGCCGGTCCTGCTCGTGCTCGTCGCGTGCGCCGGCCGGTTCGGCGCGCTCGCCAGGCGGCCCGCGACGTGGGCGGTGGCCGGGATCGTCGCCCTGGCGATGGTGCCGAAGGCGATGGTCCTGCTCCAGGGGCCGGACGAGACCTACGCGCTGCTGGCCCGGCTGACCCTGCGGCTGGCGCCGCCCTCGCTCGCGCTCCATCCGCTCTTCCAGCCGTCGGAGTCGGGCGCCCTGCTGCTGATGCTGGCCGGCGCCTGCGCCGCGCTCGCGCGAAGACGCGACGTCACGCTGGTGGTCATGTCGGGCGCGGCGATCGTGGCGTTCGTGTCGTCGCTCGGCATGTCCGCGCAGCCGAGCTACGGCCTGGAGTACGGCTTCCGCCTGCCGCTCTTTTGCCTGCTGCTCCCGATCGCGGGCGTCGGCGCGTCGTGGTGGGTCGACCGCGTGCGCGCCCTCGGGCTCGGGCCGCCCGCGCGCGCGTCGGCGGCGGCGCCGGCGACCGTCGTCGTGGCCGCCGCCCTCTTTCCGGTTCCCGCGCTCGCGCGGGTCCTGCGCGCGCCCCGCCCGCTCGCGCGCGAGTACGCGCTCATCGAGAAGGGCGCGGCCGCCCTGCCGCGGGAGCCCGCGGCGAGCGTGACGCTGCTGGTCGGCCCCACCTCCGAGCTCAAGGTGCCGCACAGCGCCTTCCCCGCGGACGTTCGCCTGGTCGACTCGGCCAGGCCCACGACGATCGGGACGCGCTACGTCTACCAGGGCCTGGGCTGCTTCTGTTACCCGATGAAGGAGCTCGTCGATCGGCCCGGGACCTCCTTCAGCGCGGCCGTCTCGGGGCTGTCGGGGCCCGACATCCGCGCGTTCATCCGCGCCGTGTGGGACGACCCGCTGGGCGCGATCCGGCGCGTCGGCGGGGCGCCGCCCGCACACGAGCTTCGCCCCGAGTGCCGCGCGGCGTTCCGCGACGCGGTGCGCTTCATCCCGTGGGGCGAGATCGACACGGGCCGGGAGCAGCCGCTGGACCGCTACCTGACGCGTCCGCGGATCACGGTGGGGGTCTGGGTGATGCGGTGACGGGCGGGCCTCCTTTGCCTATCGCCTCACGGCGTCGACCAGCGCCGCGCCGTCGCGCGGGCGCGCCTCGTCCGGGCCGGTGCACATGGCGGCCAGCGCGCGCCAGCGCGGATCGGAGCTCCGGGACGCGTCGAGCGCGTCCTGCACGATGCGCCCGAAGCCGTACACGTCGTCGCGCGGATCGCTGGCCCGCCCCGCCAGGCGCTCGGGCGACACGTACCCGAGGCTGCCGGGGGGGCTCGGCTCGCCGGCGCGGCGCGCGGTGCCGAAGTCGGTGAGCAGCGGCTCGCGGCCCGAGCGGAGAAGGACGTTGGCCGGCTTGACGTCGTGGTGCACCCAGCCGGCGGCGTGCACGCGCGCCACCGCCGCGGCCAGCGGCGCCGCCCAGTGCTCGATCGGCTCGCCCAGGCGCGCGCGCAGCGCGCCGAGCGGCGCCCACTCCATCGCCAGCCACCCGTGGGCGGGATCCACGTCGAAGATGCGCACGACGCCCGGGCCGGCGAGCGACGCGGCGACGCGGGCCTCGTGCAGCAGCTGGGCGCGATCGCGATCGGCGCGGTGGTAGACCTTGAGCGCGACGCGGCGCCCGAGGTCGCGGTCCTCGGCCTCGTACACGACGCCGGCGCCCCCGCGCGCCACCTCGCGCAGCAGCCGGAAGGGGGCCTCGGGGGCGCTCGTCACGAGCGTGGCGCCGGCGTCGGCCCGGCGCGGGGGCTCCGCGACGCCGAGCGCGTCGCGCCAGCGCGTGTGCCGCTCGCGCGCCCCCGGAAAGTCGATGTCGCGCAGAAGGACGCGCTCGACCAGGGCGACGGCGGCGGGCAGATCGCCCGCGCGCGCGAGCAGCTCCGCGCGCAGCATCAGCGCCGGGCTGGAGTCGGCGCGCGCGCTCGCCAGCAGCCCGCCGGCCGCGGCGTCTTCGCCCCGGTCGACCAGCGCCGACGCGACCGCGACGAGCAGCGGCTCGGGCAGCGGCGCCGCCGCGTCGAGCGCGATCAGCTGGGCGATGGCGCGCCCCTCCTCGGGGCGCGTGCGCAGGATCGAGAACAGGCGCAGCGCCTCGTCCAGCGCGGGGCCGCCCGGCGATCCGAGCTCGCCGAGCCGCCGGAGCTCGGGCGAGCGCGCGCCGTCATCGGCCATCGGCCGGGACCTCGAGCACCGGGTCGGCGCCGCGTTCGGCGGCGATGCAGTCGCCGGCGACGAGCGCCACGCGATCGGCCAGCTGCAACGCATCGGCGAACGCCGGCGGCGACCCGTCGGTCGCGAGCTCCACCCAGTCGCTCTCGCCGCGCTCGAGCCGCCAGCGGCCGACGCCGAGCGGCGCCGGGCCGAGCGGCACGAGGTACCTGGCGCCCGCGACCTCGAGGGCGACCGCCGGCGGCAGCTCGGTCGACGGGCGCACGACCAGCGGCACCTCGCCCCCGAGGCGCAGCTCCAGCCCGTCGCCGACGCCGACCTCGCCGGCGAGCGCCAGCCCGCGCAGCGTCGTCCCGTTGCGGCTCCCGAGGTCGCGCACGACCACCTCGCCGCCCCGGCGCGCCAGCGCGACGTGCTCGCGGCTGACCGCCGCCGAGGCGATCGCGATGGTGGCGGCGCGTCCGACGGCGACCTCGTCGCCCAGCGCGATGGCCAGCGGGCGGCCGCGCAGCACGACGCGCGCGATCGGCCCCGCGACGCGGCGCGCCTCCAGCGCGCGCCCGCGCTCGCGCAGCGCTTCGTCGCCCGACGCGCGCGCCAGCGCCGCCGCCTCGCGCCGGCGTCCGGTCGCGACGAGCATCGTCATCTCCTCGTGGGCCCGGCGCCGGGCGAGCGCGTCGCGCTCGCGTCCCTGCCGCGTCGAGAGCAGCGCGTCGAGCCTGTCGACGTCGCCCGCCCGCGCGAGCGCCCGCGCCTCGCCCTCCTCGTCGCCCGCGCGCGCGTACGCCTCCGCCGCGCGGTCGTGATCGCCGAGCGCCTCGAGCTCGCGCGCGGCGAGCGCGAGGTCGTGTCGCATCGCGGCGCCGAGCGGGCCGCCGGCCCCGTCGGCGGCCATCGCCAGGAGCAGCGCGGCGTGCTTGCTCCGCGCCTGGGTCCGCGCCGGGCTCCCTTCCGGCGCGGTCGCCGCCGCCTGCACGTAGTGCCGCAGGCGCGCGGCCGGCTCGGCCTCGGCGTCGCCGCGCAGGAGCATCACGCGAGCGGCCTCGTCGAGCCGGCCTCCCCGGGCGAAGAGCGCCGCGGCGTGCGCCAGATCGCCGCGCAGCTCCGCGGCGCGCGCCTGCGAGAGCGCCTTGGCCCGCCCGCCCCAGCCCAGCGCCCTTCCCAACCATCGCACCATGTGTTCCGCCGCGCCGCCGCGCCCGCGGGCGCGCGCGCCCCCGCATAGCGTGTCCCGCGCCGCCTCGCTCCTGTAAGCTAGAGAATGCATGGCGAATAACAACCGCCTCGGCGAGCTGCTCGTTCGCGAGAAGCTCATCTCGCTGAACCAGCTGCGCCACGCGCAGGAGGAGCAGCAGAAGTCCGGGCAGAACCTGGGCTACACGCTGGCCAAGCTCGGCTACGTCAGCGACGACGAGATCACCAGCTTCCTCAGCCAGCAGTACCGCGTCCCGACGATCAACCTCGACGAGTACGAGATCGAGGTGGACATCCTGAAGCTCGTGCCCAAGGAGCCGTGCGAGCGGCACAAGGTGGTGCCGGTCTCCCGCACGGGCAACTCGCTCATCGTGGCGATGGCGGACCCGACCAACCTCAACGCCATCGACGATCTGAAGTTCTTGACCGGCTACAACATCGAGCCCGTCATCGCGAGCGAGACCGCCATCCACGGGGCCATCGAGAAGTACTACAACGCCGGCCCCTCCTACGACGAGGTGATGGCCGGCTTCGAGGAGTCGGAGATCGAGTTCACCGGCGACGAGGAGGACATCAGCCTCCTCGAGCTCGAGAAGGCGAGCGAGGACGCGCCGGTCGTCCGCCTCGTGAACATGGTCCTGCTCAACGCCATCAAGAAGGGCGCGAGCGACATCCACATCGAGCCCTACGAGAAGAAGCTCCGCGTGCGCTACCGCATCGACGGCGTGCTCGCCGAGGAGATGACGCCCCCGCTCAAGCTCAAGAACGCCATCACGAGCCGCATCAAGATCATGTCCTCGCTCGACATCGCCGAGCGGCGCCTGCCGCAGGACGGGCGCATCAAGCTCAAGCTCGGCAAGGGGCGGGAGATGGACTTCCGCGTCTCGGTGCTGCCGACCATCTGGGGCGAGAAGGTCGTCATGCGGTTGCTCGACAAGGGCAACCTGCAGCTCGACATGGCCAAGCTCGGCTTCGACGCCAGGCCGCTCGAGGACTTCAACTGGGCCATCCACCAGCCCTGGGGCATGGTGCTCGTCACCGGGCCCACCGGGTCGGGCAAGACGACGACGCTGTACTCGGCGCTGTCGGACCTGAACAAGGCCGCGCACAACATCAGCACCGCCGAGGATCCGGTCGAGTACAACCTGCACGGCATCAACCAGGTGCAGATGCACGACGAGATCGGCCTGAACTTCGCCATGGCCCTGCGCGCGTTCCTGCGCCAGGACCCGGACATCATCATGGTCGGCGAGATCCGCGACTTCGAGACCGCCGAGATCGCGGTCAAGGCGGCGCTCACCGGCCACATGGTGCTCTCGACGCTGCACACCAACGACGCGCCGGCGACGATCTCGCGCCTGCTCAACATGGGCGTCGAGCCGTTCCTCATCACGGCGAGCGTGAACCTGGTGCTCGCGCAGCGGCTCGCGCGCAAGATCTGCAGCGACTGCAAGCAGGGCACGAAGTACGAGCGCAAGATCCTCGAGGACTGCGGCTTCTCGCCCGAGCAGATCAGCACGGGGAAGCTGATGAAGGGGAACGGCTGCCGCACGTGCAACGGCAGCGGGTACAAGGGGCGCGTGGCGCTCTACGAGGTGATGCGCTTCAGCGACAACCTCAAGGAGATGGTCCTGCAGGGCGCGTCGACCGCGGAGCTGAAGCTCGCCGCGATCAAGAACGGAATGAACACGCTGCGCGCGAGCGGCATCCGCAAGTGCCTCGACGGCGTGACGACGCCCGAGGAGATCATGCGCGTGACGATGGCGGACTAGGCGACACCATGACCCAGCCGAGCGAGCTCCGGTTCAACCTGCACCAGCTTCTCAAGACGATGATCGAGAAGGGTGCGAGCGACATGCACATCACGACAGGCACGCCGCCGCTGCTCCGCATCGACGGCAGCATCGTGCCGCTCAAGCTGCCGCCGCTCGGACCGGTGGAGACCAAGCAGCTCTGCTTCTCGGTGCTCACCGAGGAGCAGCGCGCGCACTTCGAGAAGACCAACGAGCTCGATCTGTCCTTCGGCGTGAAGGGCCTGTCGCGCTTCCGCGGCAACATCTACATGCAGCGCGGCGCCGTGGCGGGCGCCTTCCGCACCATCCCGTTCAAGATCCTCAGCTTCGACGAGCTGGGGCTGCCGCCGGTCGTCTCGGAGTTCGCCAACAAGCCGAGCGGCCTGGTGCTCGTGACGGGGCCGACCGGCTCGGGCAAGTCGACGACGCTGGCGGCGATCATCGACAAGATCAACACCGAGCAGCGCCTGCACATCATCACGATCGAGGACCCGATCGAGTACCTGCACATGCACAAGCTCTCGGTCGTCAACCAGCGCGAGGTGGGGAGCGACACCGAGGGGTTCAAGAACGCGCTCAAGTACGTGCTCCGGCAGGACCCGGACGTCGTGCTCGTCGGCGAGATGCGCGACCTCGAGACGATCGAGGCGGCGCTGACCATCAGCGAGACGGGGCACCTGGTCTTCGCGACGCTGCACACCAACAGCGCCGTGTCGACCATCAACCGCATCATCGACGCGTTCCCGCCGCACCAGCAGGGGCAGGTGCGCTCCAAGCTGTCGTTCGTGCTGCAGGGCGTGGTCTCGCAGCAGCTCCTGCCGCGCCACAACGCGCCCGGGCGCGTGCTGGCGCTCGAGATCATGGTGCCCAACACGGCGATCCGGAACCTCATCCGCGAGGACAAGGTGCACCAGGTCTACTCGCAGATGCAGGTCGGCCAGGAGAAGTTCGGGATGCAGACGCTCAACCAGTGCCTCTACTCGCTCTATCAGCGCAGGCTCATCTCGCAGGAGGAGGCGATGAGCCGCTCCGTCGAGGTCGAGGAGCTGCGCATGATGATGGAGGGGAGGACGGCGATGGGGCAGATGGGGCAGATGGGGACGAGGAAGTGATGCCCCCACGCGCAGGTGCCCGGCGCCTCGCGCCTGCGCGCCTGCGGCCGCTTCGCCTCGGAGCCCTCTCGTTCGCGGTCGCGGGGGCGCTCGCGGCGTGCCGCGACGCGAGCGAGAAAGCGCCGCAGCCGGCGGCGGAGTCGGCGGGCCCGCCGGCGAGCCAGGCGGCGCCCCCCGCGGGCGTCCCCGGCGCAGCACCGAGCGCGCGCGAGCCGTCGCCGGGCGCGATCGCGAGCTCCGAGGCCGCCGCGGTCCCGGCGAGCGATGCAGCCGCTCCCTCGGCGAGCGCGCCCCCCGGCGAAGGGGAGACCCGCGAGTTCGAGGACGAGCTCGGCGACGGCGTGTTCGACGCGGGCGCGGGCAACGCGCGGGCGATCACGTCCCGGGTCTGGTACGCGCCGTACGCCAACGGGCGCTTCGCCTTCATCGTCGACGTCCCGACTGCCCTGCGAGCCATGCCCGAGCCGGCCGACGGCGACGGCCAGCAGTGGCGCCTCGGCCACCTGGTCGCGATGACCGCCTCGGGCGCGTACGCCCAGCCGGGGGACCCGCGTTGCCCGAGCTCTCCCCACGTCACGGCGCACACGGAGTCGAAGACCGCGTGCTTCGCGACCGGCAGGCTCCATGGCTACATCTACTGGGAGCGCCACGTCGTCGCGCACGGCATCGACTACTCGCTCCGCTTCCAGTACGCCCAGGCGCTGAAGTCCGCGATGGACCGCATCGTCGCGCGCGTGAACCGGTCGTGGCTCTTCTGAGCGCCCGAGCGCCGGGAAGGGCTAGACTGGAGCGATGCGCGTCGAACGCGTGCTCGCCGTCGCCCTGGCGGCGGCGCCCCTCGCATGCAGCACGAGCCCCGGCGCGTCGGGGAGCGGAGCCGGCGGCCCGGACGCGGCGAGCGACGAGGGGGCTCCGGCGATCGATGCGGCCTCCGACGCAGGTTCGACGCAGCCCCCGGCCGACGGGGGCGCCGGCGCGACGGATGCGGGATCGGATGCGAGCGGCGCCACGTTCATGCCGCCGCCGGCCGGATGGTCGTACGCGCAGCTCGCGTGGGAGACGCAGTTCGGCTACGCGGGCATGGGCACAGCGCCGTCGGCGCCCAACCAGGGCACCTTCGTGAAGGGCGGGGTGCCCGCGCCGGACACGTCGGTGGGCCTGCTCGACGACTGGAACTTCGGCGTGCAGCAACAGCCCGGGGCCGTGTGGAGCCAGAGCGGCTCGGCCCCGTACTGGGGCTCGAGCCAGGGCGCCGAGAGCGGCTCGTACGCGTCGGGCGACAGCGCGGACTACTCGTTCCCCGGCAACGTCTTCCAGACGAGCACCGGCGCCGACGCGTCGCTCTTCGGCGGGTACGCGCCGCAGACGTTCACGCCGCAGGGCACCGGCCTCACGATCGCGGACCGCTACGTCGGCGGGCCGCAGCAGCTCGCGATCCACAGCAACGGCTCGGCGTACTTCTACGAGTGGACGAGCGGCGTGCTCAACACCGAGGGCAAGCGCTTCTTCCCGTTCGGCGGCGCCACCGAGTTCTTCGCCCAGGTGAGCGCGAAGATGGCCGGCCCCAACAGCGGCTCGTGGTCCGCGATCTGGATGCTGCCCGACGTCGGCGGCACCGGACAGGAGATCGACGTGCAGGAGTACAACGTCAGCGGGCCGGACCCCGACAAGATGTACTCGCACGTGCAGGCGCCTGCGGTGCTCGTCGGGACCGGCACGTCGCCGACGCCGCTCTGCGACGGCTACCACGTGTACGGCTGGCACGTGAGCTCCGCGACCAGGACGCTGACGACCTACCTCGACGGCGTGCAGACCGGCACGTACACGGGCGCGCAGGTCGGGTCGAAGTACTTCCTCATCCTGGACGCCGCCGTCTCGTCCGGCCAGCAGTCGTGGCAGTCGTCCGAGGGCTTCGTCACCAGCGGCAACGCCGACATGGCCATGGGCGTCGCGGAGATCCAGGTCTACCAGCGGTGACGTGGCGCGCTCGTGCCGGGAGCCCGGCCCCGAAGGCACGCGACGTGAAACCGCGGAGGGCATGACGCTCCCAAGGGCACGCAACCCAGGCGACCGCGAGCCGGGCGGTCACGGATCGTCGTCGGACGGCCACAGACCGTGGCTCGGACGCGCCACACGGCGCCGGACGGAGGCGCCCCGCTGGCGTGTGTGGTGCTGCTCGTGCCGGGCTCCGACGACGCCTGCTGCGCGGCGGGAGACGCGTGCTTCCGGGTGTCTGCCTCGCTCGTCGCCCTCGGTTGCGGAGCGGGACAGAGTCAGTACCTGTGTGCCGGCTCGGCGACGGCGCCGCCATCGGCCGGACGCTGCGTGCCGCAGCCCGGCACGGTCACGACGACCCTTCGCGGCTACTGCTGCGAGTCCGGCGACGCCGGGAGCCCCGGCGCGGGCGATGCTGGAGCGTCCGGGTCGGGGCCGTGACGCGCGCGCGGCGTCTGCACCGTGGGCTGGCACGCGATGCCCCCGATCGAGAGCATCGTCACGGCGAGCGAGAGAAGGCTTGCGCGAGCAGGCATGTGCCTCCAACGGAGGCGCGCATCGCGAGCTTACAGTCGCGGCATCGGGGCGTCGCGGGACGACGACGTGCCCGCAACAGGTGCACGTGACCGTCGTGAATCTACTTCGCGGGGCCGGTCGGCTTGGGGCGCTTCGGGGGCCGCGGCAGCGGCGGCTTGTCGTTCTGGCGCGCGGGGCCGGCGTCTTCGACGGGCGCCGGGCCGGGCTGTGTGGGCTGGGCGTTGTCGAACCGCGGCTCGGGGCCCGGCGCGGGCGGCGCGCTCGCGGAGGGCGCGAGCGGCTCGAGGGCGGGAATGGCGGGCGGAGCGGCCGGGCGCAGCGCGCCCCAGAGGAACGCGATCAGCAGGGCCACGAGGGCGAACGCGCCGAAGACGAGGAGCACGAGGAGGATCGCGCGCCGCGGCTTCTCGCGGTCCATGAGGGAGACGTGCGGGACGAGCTCGCGGGTGAGGCGCTGGAAGCGCATCTTGAGCGCGTGGGGGGTCGTGCGGTGCTCGCGCGCCAGCTCCTCGAGCGAGCGGCCGACGACGCGCGCCTCCATCATCAGGCGGAAGGTCTCCACCTTGTACGGGTCGTCGCCGATCTTGCTCTCGAGGAACTTGGCGATGAGGTGCTCGCGCGCGCCCCAGTCGGTCGCGGGCTGGCGGCGGTCCGCCCAGTTGATGACGTCGGCCTTGGGATCGAGGTTTTCGATGTCGTCCTCGAGGCCGCGGAAGTGATCGGCGACGGCGCATCGGGTCACGCGCGCGACCCACCCTGGTATGCCGCGCTCCATCCAGGGTGGTGACTTCGCCGTGAGGGCGCGCTCGAGCGCCGCGTGCGTGAGGTCGTCGACCAGCACGCCGTCGACGGCGTCCTTCTTCGGCCTGGGGCCGTAGAGCTTGCGGACGACGATGGCGCGCACGAACCTGCGCCCCTCGTCGGGCTGCTCGCTCGCGAGGAAGCGGCGCAGCCCGACGACCACGCCGCCCACGCGCTCGCCCGAAGGCGGCGGCTCGTCGGCGTCGACGGCCGCGACCGCGTTCGCGGACGACGCGGGCGCGGGCACGCGCGACGCGGACGGATCCGCGGGGGGCGCGCGGTCGGGCAAGTCGCCGGAGGACGGGTTCACGGGGGCGGCGGATGGTGATGCGAGGTGGGTGGACGCGCAAGAGGGGCGGGCCAGGAGCGGCGCCGGGCCCGCCACGACCGTCGCGAGGCGGACGAGGTCCGTCGCAGGGAGGGCGGCTGCGGTCGCGCGGCCGGCGTGAGGCGATGCGCAACGCTCGCGGGCGTTCGTGCTGAAGGCAATGGCAACCGCGGGGCGGACGACCACGTCGTCGAAGTGCGCCAGGGCGGGCGCGAGGCCGGCGACCCCGGTGGTGGCGCTGGTCGGGGAAGTCGTGGGGCGGACGATGGCCGCCGCAGGTCGGACGCCGGCGGTCGCGCAGCGGGCGACTGCAGCGCTACGCGGGAGATCCCGGTCGAGCAGGGCCCGAACGCCATTCGAGCTCGGTACGAACGCGTCTCGCAGCGGTTCGATCGCCATCAAGGGTCGCCTGGCCGCGTCCAAGCAACGGTTCGATCGCGCTCGAACCCGGGTGCGAACGCGTCGAACATCGGTTCGAGCGCGATCGGCTCCGGGGAGCGGAAGGTCAATCATGGGATCGAGCGTGATCGGACCTTGGCATGGAACGCGTCAAGCAACGGTTCGACCGCGATGGAACGCGGGCATGGAACGTGTCGAGCAGCGGCTCGATCGCAATCGAACGCGGGTATGAACGCGCCAGGTTCTGGACGGAACCGGCGACCTACGCCGCGACGAGTCTCGGACGATGCACCCACGACCGACGCCGGTAGATGTGTAGCCACTTCGTGGCCTCTTCACCCTCGTCCGTCGACCACGGCGCTGGCACGAACGACGTGCCGTTTCGATCGAGCGGAAAGTGCCGCACGCTCGGGTTCGCACGAACCAGCAGCGAGTCGAGTCCCCACCAGCTATCCCCAGCCGCGTCCACAGGCTTGTCCACATCCGCAAGCACGTTCAGGCGGATGGTCTGTGTCGCCTCGACCCCGACCATTTTGACTGCAGCGTGTTGACGAAGGGGTAACGGCCGTACAGGGTGATGTATGGTCGGGCACCAGCGCATCCGCAACATCCGAGGCACCGCCGGGCGCGACTGCGCGTGCGGCTCCTGGATCAACCACTTCCGCAACCACACGACGGGCACGCATCCGCTCTTGTGCCCGGTGAAGGGGTGCTGGAACGCCGCCAAGCTCGGCGCGCACGTCTACTTGCCGGATTTGGACGGGGGGACGAACTGGCCGTGGCAGGAACGAGACTGCCCCCTGCCCCCGACGCGCCGCCGCAAGACTCACGTGGTCCTCGTGTCGTCAACAGGGACCGACGCTGCACGAGCAAAATGATGGTCCATCCGACAGCTTCGCCGTGCCAGCGTGAGGTCGAACAAGGATCGCTCGCAAGTTCGGGGCCTTCCTTCACAATGTGCGATCATCGCTGTGTGCGACTTGACCCGATAGGGGCGTCGCCGCCGGACGCACCAGCAGATTGAAAATCATTTGCCTCCGCCGCCTTGCAGGTGCTTCGGGCTGACTGTACCGTGACGGCTCGATCAAGGCCGCTTGCGAACGATCGCCGAGGGGGTCGGCGAGGGCGCGAGGGCGGAAGAGGAACAGGAGGGCGGCATGGGGTCGGTACGCACGCGCGCGCGAAGGCTTCTCTCGGGCGGTACACTCAGTTTCGGCATGCTTGCGCTTGCTGCGGGAGTGGCTGGCTGTCCGCAGCCCATTCAGGGACAGGACGCGACGTTCGAGATTCACTCGTTCGGCCCCACCGGCCCCATCCTCTTTTCGGACACGCTCCCCTACGCGGACCCGAGTCACTCGATCAAGACCTACACCGCCGCGCAGCTCGGTGTCGCCGTGACGCAAGCCGGTCCTGACACCTTCAGCCTGGCCGAGATCTACTCGAACACGTTGCCGACGTTCGACGGCCAGAACGAGGTGATCCTCTTCGACCGCGATCCCGACGAGGCGTACGATACGTTCGCATCCGATCTGAATCAGGACCCCACGTCGTGGGACAACAACGTCAAGACGCAATACGGCGTGACCCTGCCCAATGCATTTGGGATGGTGTACCCGACGCAGCCGACGAATCCGCCGAAGAGCGAGCAGTCGATCACCAGCGTCGATTTTCTCGGCGGCAATCCAAACTTCTCGCTTCGAGGTCCGGCCGGCGACCCTCATGGGGACGGCAGCGTGAAGTCCGCCTACATCGTGAGGCACGGCACGTGCTCGAAGACGAAGCCAATCCAGGACAATCTCTCGCAGATCACGATGACGCTCTACGACGACATTCAAAGCAAGACGGGCATCTTCGGGAGCGCATTCTTCAGCAATCCGACGGTGAACTACGTTCACACCGTCGCGTGGATGACAGAGGGCGGCCATCAAGTGGACCCGACGAGCGGGGGGTTCATTCTAGGGCTGTACATCAGCGATTTCTCGGATGAGCTGCTGAACATCACGTACACGTGGACGCTGGACACGCAGGGGCCTTGGAACGGGATTCTCACCGTGAACCCGAGCGAGAACAACTCGTCGTCCACGAACGGCGTCATCGGAAGCACGGTCCTCGGCCAATTGCGAGATCCGTTGGAAGCCGCAGCGCATGGCTCGGGCGGCCTAGTCGATACGGTCGAGCAGTTGGCCTTCGCCCAGCAATCCGCGCCGGTGCCGAACGGAAGCGGCGGCAACCTGCCCTGCAACGGCGCACCACCGGATGGAAGTGCCCCGGATGAACCCTTCCGGAAGACGTACTGCCCCCTTGTCGCCATCCCGATGGGCGCCGCGCTAACCAGCGGGGAGACGCACCTGAACATTAACCCCAAGTACGACAACTACATCAGCAACACGCTTTTCAGTGAATTCGGCGACGGTCAGTACTGGTCGAACTTCCGTTGCAACGCGCACCCGACGTACTCCGACGTTCCTACCTGCGAAGTCATGGCCCGTGCGTCGCGTGTCGTAGCCTACCCGGATGCGGTCGAACTCGTGTTCTTCGACCGCACCGACGGAGGCGGGCTGACCGACTTCTCCGGCGACGCGCCCTTTGCCGATGGGACGCTGTACAGCAGCGAAGGCTTCGCGCTGTTCGTAGCCCTGAACAACACGATTACATCGCGTACGCCAAATTTCTCGGCCCTATGCGACGGCCCCATCCAGACCCTCTCGGTCTTCCACCCATACGCCCACGCGGAGATCCCGGGTACAGGCAGCGGTGGGGGGCCGGTCGGCGGAGCGCCTGTTCCTGCGAGTCAAGTCCCGAAAGTCAACTGATGCAGGCGCGCAGGCACAACGCTAGACGATGGTTTCTGGCCACTGCGCTGGCGTTGGGTCTTGGATGCACAGCCCTGATCGGGGCGTGCGGTGGCCGTACTGGATCAGAACCCGCGGACGGAGGGGGCGATGGCGGAGTGGCCAGCGTCCCCTCTGGATGCATCGCAGACAGCGGCTACGTCGTGTGCCGCGGGACGAACCAATGCCCGACGCAATCGAGTCTGTGCCTCGAATGTTTTGGCGACCAAGACGCGACCGGGTTGTGCGGGATCGCGAGCATGACGGAGGCGCCCCGATTCTGCCCCTTGTGCGATGACGGCAACGTTTGCATCCAGATCTTCCGTCAATCTGGATACATGTGTCTGCCGTTCGACGTGGGAGCCCTGTTCGCGGCAAACGGCTCCGCCGATCGGGTGAGGTACCTCGACTGGTCCCCCTGGAGCGGACAGGCGTTGCCGACGCCACAGGACTGTGGAGACGGGGGCCTTCCCCTGTGCGGCGGCGTTTGCGGGCCTTGCTCGCCGGGCGCGACCTGCACGGGTCGATCGCCCATTCATCCCTATGGCTTCTGCGTCCCGAGCAGCTGGTCCGGCTGCACGCGGAGCAAACCGGGCTGCGCGACGGGCAACAAGTGCATCATCTTCACCGATCCCGGCGACGCGCAGGCCGTCGCCGACGACAACGGGCTCTGCATCCCCGCCGCCGAATGCGACGCCCTGGGCGCGGGCTATCCCGGAGGCGCGGCATGCGTCGGGGGCTGACGTTCGGTCTGCTCGTCCTTGCGGCGTGCGGGGGAACCATTTCCGCAGGCGGTCAAGGCGAGCCCGACGCCTCTGACGGTGCCGCATCGTCCGACGATGGCGCGACGAGCAAGTGCATCGCCGGTACCGCGCGCATCTGCGCCCCGGACCAGGGCTGTCCCGTGCTCCCGAGCGCAACCTGCCCCGGCACGGGCTGCAAGGGTGTCGTCGAGGTGGACGGGGGCAGTACGGCCGACGGCGTGTGCTGGAGCGACCTGTCGGACCTCGGGAACGTGTCGTGCGCATCCTGCGACGATGGCCAAAGCTGCATCGGGCGCAACGGGCAGTTCGTGTGCGTCCCGAACGGTGTCTGCCAGGCGTTCTGGAAGCTCGGGATCCAGGACGTGTGCCTCTACGCCGACAAGCACGCCTACGACGGCCGGGACCTTCCGCCCGAGCCGACGGCGTGCCCCGGCGGCCTCTCTGGCCAGGGCATCCTGTGCGGCGGGGCTTGCGGCGCTTGTCGTAGCGACGAGGCGCAGCGGTGCGTCGGGCGCTCCCCGGATCACCCCGTCGGCGTCTGCGCCTGGCTTCCGCCGACCGCAAGCCCGCAGGACCCTGCGACGATTCCGACGTGCTCGCTCGCGGGCACGACCTACCGCGTGCCCTGCCCGGGCGCGCCCGCGGGGCTCGCCTGCGGCGTCTTTTCGCCGTCCACGCCGATGTCGGAACAGTACGGGCTCTGCATGCCGCCCGATATGTGCAAGACGCTCGCGAGCGATCTTCCGGGCGGCTTCGACTGTTACGACGTGACGGGCAGCCTGATCGCAGGCCAGTGACCGGGAGCCGAACATGGTGCGGAGCAGGTTGACGTTCGTGATCAGCACGGTGGCCGCCGTCGGCGTCTTCCAAGGTTGCGGGGGTGCCGTGGCATCTTCGGTCGGCGGCCCTGAGGATGCGGGTACTGATGGGAACGCGCTGACTGACGCGCCGTCCGGAAGCAGCGGCAGCTCCGGGGCAGGCTCCGCTTCGGGTTCCGGGTCGAGCAGCAGCTCGTCGTCGGGCGCGAGCGGGAGCTCCTCCAGCTCGGGAAGCAGCGGCTCGTCATCCACTTCGAGCAGCAGCAGCGGGTCGAGCAGCGGTGCTGGGTCATCGAGCTCGAGCGGAGGCCCGGTCGATGCCGGAGTCGCGGACGTGAACCTGCCGCCTGGCTGCGGCGTCGGGCCGACGACGTGCGACCTCTGCCTGAGCAACTCGTGTTGCACGCAGGTCGAGGCCTGCAAGCAGGACGCGCTCTGCGCGCAGCAGCTGAAGTGCCTGGTCGATTGCGAGAAGAACGGCGGAAGTGGACTGGCGTGCTCGGAAGGTCAGTGCAACCAGCCTTCGGACCAGTTCACGACGAACTTGTTCACGTGCGGCTACCAGAGCTGCCCGTCGCCGTGCACATCGAACTGAAGGTCCCTCTGTCGCGAGCTTGTCCCTCGGACCGATCTCCTCGATTCCTCGCGCTCATCGATCGATGCCGCCGGCGTGAAGAAGCCGCGAGTCGACGCTCGGATTCGACGCGGCAACGAGTGCGCGGTCCGAGCGGGCGGATGCCCCTTCCGCCCGGTCGGGTCGATTTTCAAAATAGTGCGTTACCTCGCGGCCCCGTTTTCCGACAGGAGGGTCGAGGGCGGGGGACAAGCCGTGCAGCCGACGACGGTCACCCCGCTCTCCCCCGGCCCCGGTGGGCATGGGCCAGAAAGGAGAGATCCAGGCAATGGCTGCGAAGACCACGACACATGCAGGGGAAATCGCCCGCGCGGAGCAGTTGGCCGCCGGGACGCAGAAGCACTTCGCGACTGCGACGACCCTGAAGTTCGCGAGCGCAGACCACACGCCCAAGGAGATCACGGACGACCTCGAGTCGCTCGTGGCGCTCCTTCAGGCGGTGGCCGACGCCCGCAACGTGGTGAAGGTGAAACTCGCCGCCTTGAAGGCGCAAGCGCCGGCCCTGCGCGTGCTCGTGCGCGCGTACGAGTCGTTCGTCAAAGCGACCTTCAGCGAGTCACCCGACGTCCTGGCCGACTTCGGCTTGCAACCGAGGAAGGCGATGACGCCGCTGACGACCGAGCAGAAGGCGGTCGCGAACGCCAAGCGCGAGGCGACGCGCAAGGCACGTGGCATCACCAGCAAGAAGGCCAGGAAGGCCGTCTCGGGCGGGGTCATCGACCTCGTCACGGCGACCGTCAAGGCCGGACCGCCGGTGGTGGAGTCGCCCGCAGCCGCGCCCAGCGACGCCGGCACCAACGGAAGCACCGCCAGCGGCGCGGGGAGCGGCGGCGCGACGACGCACGGCGCCTGAGGGCCGCGCGATCCCGGGTCGTTGACGGGATCGTGACGGCTCGGCGCTGACGCCGCGCGCGGGGGGGGCGCCTCCAAAGCGAGGGAGGCGCCCCCGAGGCATTATCCACCCAGCCGCTCGATCTCGCCGCAAACCCGCGCGACGGCCTCGGGCAGGTCGCGCATCACCAGCTCCGCCTCGAGCCGCATCACGCGATACCCGGCGCGCTCGAGCGCGCGATCGCGCCGCGCATCGGCCGCGTGCCGCTCGGCGTGATAGCCGCCATCGATCTCGACGACGAGCCGCACCTCCGGCGCGAGCAGGTCCACGATGAAGCGCCCGAGCAGCGGGACTTGCCGGCGAAACGCCACGCCGAGCCGCCTCCCGCGCACCGCCTCGAACAGCCGCGCCTCCGACGACGTGGGCGAGTGACGCATCCCAGCCGCGCGCTCCGCGAGCAGCGCCTGCCGTGCAGCGCCGGGACGAGAGGTGAGCAACGAGCTGCGCATATCGACCTCCTGGGCCCGGGGAGAGTGGCCGGGCCTCGCCCCCCCGGCGCA
>Ga0209012_1000399_pt1 | contig 62311 bp, 50 predicted proteins | sample RS3BMetagenome_FD_184735 | JGI IMG/M metagenome (GOLD analysis project Ga0209012, IMG submission 184735) | Ferric oxide microbial mat and aquatic microbial communities from Rainbow Spring, Yellowstone National Park, USA - RS3B (SPAdes) (version 3) ... | reverse complement strand
GCGAGGGCCGCTCCCCCACCACCCTTCGGGAGTACCGGCGTCTCATCGACAAGCGCATCATCCCGGCCCTCGGGCACGTGCCGGTCCGGAAGGTCACCGCCCTCGAGCTGGACGAGCTCTACCAGGGGCTCACCGACGAAGGGCTCGCGCCGGCCTCGGTGCGCCAGGTGCATGCCATCCTGCGGGCCGGCTTCCGGCAGGCCGTCAAGTGGAGGTACCTGGCGTCCAACCCGGCCACCGACGCCAGCCCGCCGAAGCTGACCTCCAAGACTGTCTCAGCGCCCACGGTGGCCGAGGTACAGGCCATGATCCAGGGCGCCGAAGCAGACGACCCGGACATGGCCGCGCTCATCGCCCTGGCTGCGGTGACCGGTGCCCGGCGTGGCGAGCTGTGTGGGCTTCGATGGGGCGACGTGGACTGGACCGGACACACCTTGACCATCGAACGGTCGGTCGCCACCATGGGCCGTGGGGAGCTCATCACGAAGGACACAAAGACCCATGCCGCCAGGCGGCTGTCCCTCGACACCTTCGGCGAAGAGACCCTGAAACGTCACCTACTAGTTATGGAGGACCGAGCCGCCGACCTGGGAATCACCATCACGCCCGACTCCCCCATCTTCACGTACGACCTTGCGCGCCCGATCGCTCCCGACACCGTGAGCCACTACGTACGGTCGATCGCCACGAAGGTAGGGGTGGACACGCACCTGCACGCGCTGCGTCACTTCGCCGCCACGGAGCTGATCGGAGCCGGCCATGACGTGCGGACCGTGGCCGGGCGGCTGGGGCACCGGGACGCCTCGGTGACGCTGAAGGTGTACTCCCACGCCCTGCCCGAACGAGACCGGGACGCTGCCGCTGCCCTCGGGAAGGCGCTGACTCCGGGGTGAAGTGCCATCCGCTCCGCGACCGAGCGAGGCGATTCCCACCCCACCGGTGAAGCGTGCTGACAATGCGAAGGCACGACCTTCGGGTTGTGAGCCTGGACCGGTGGCTTGGTCGCCGTTGGTTGCAGACAGTCACAGTAGGTCTGAATAGGAAGTTTCCAGTCTTGCCGTTGGTCATGGTTGGTCGCCATTGCGTGCCATTGGTCGAAGTTTGGCTGTCATCACGCTGTCACCGCCACTGCGGCTGGCAGACCTTGACCTTCGATCGCGACACCTCGATAACGATGGACTCGTAGCGACCTAGCTCGGTCAACAGCTCATCGAGGTGCGCTTCCAGCACCTCGCGAGCGTCCGGCTGTTGGCCCTTCAGCCGGACGTGCTTGCCGAAGGTGTTGACCTTCCTGCGTTCAGTCAGCTCGGCATCGTGCGTGATGAGTACGGCTCCCTTGTTGTCGGCATACACCGAGATATCGTCATCCTCCGCCAATGCCAACCCAGCATCCGCCGACCTCCAACACTCGTGACCTGCTCGCCGCAAGGTGCCAACGAGCCGTGCGTCGACATCTTGGTCGAGCACGAAGCGCAACGACGTGGCCTAGGCCGAAACCAGGCGCGCCTCTTGTCGGGCGACTCGCACGTCCTCTGCCCGCAGGTCTGGAAAGGCTTCGAGAATCTCCTCCGTAGTAGAACCACGTTCGAGGTAGGAGACAACGGACGCAACTGGAATCCGCGTCCCTGCGAAAACCGGCTTGTGTCCTTGAACTCGGCGACGTTGCTCAATACGGCCCGCCACGCTACGCGAGCGCGGCTCCTCAACCGATCTCCAGATCTCAGCCTTCAGCACCTGCAGGTCGAGTACCTGATGAAGGACAATTTGGTTGTGGCGCCTGTCACCTTCCCAAGTTCCGTTGGGATGCTGAAAGAAGATTTCGTGCCCTTCGGTGGCGAACTTCAGTTCCGTTAGCGGTCGCTCGTAGCCGCTATCGCGGAGATGCGCCACTACTCGCTTGATCTGGGGGGTCGACATCCGCTGCTTGAGAAGCTCCCGAACAACCATGAGCGACAGGAGATCGAGGAAACCATAAAGCCGAACCGTATTGCGTTGGCTTATGCGGCGAACCACCGATGGCTCGACAAGGCCAATCTCCGCCCAGTTGACGAGTCGGCGCTCGCTGACGCCAACAAGCTTCGCCGCGCCTAACAGTGGTACGGCTAGAAGATTTTCCTTCTCAGAGGCAGCCTTCGTTTGCCGAACTCTCTTCGCCATGGTTGTCATCGTACCTTGACGGTCCTACAAGCGGGCTGACCAGGGAATTGATCCCGTCTGCGCTGGCCAGAGCTTCCCAGTACCTCCAAGAGACTCCGGGAAGCGGACCCCGGTGACCTAGCGGGAACCTTCCGGGCTCGCTGATTTGGGGCCGTTGTGACGCTGTCGTGGGTGCCTGACCACCCCTGACCCCACCCATCCGCGGCGACACGCCACCTCGTTCCTACGGTTTCTGGTCGCTGAACTGGAAACTGAAAAAGGAGGACGGCGTGCGCGACAACAGCGTGCTGAGAAGGCTGCCGGGTCTATGTGTCTCCACGGTGGTGGTCGTGGTGACTGGTACCCAATAGCGGCTCAAGCCCGGCACCACCGGTCAGTTGGCCAATCGCCAGGGGATCCGATCCGGAATCAGCGTCGGAGCGGCAATCGACCGCTGTTCGCCGCGATTCAAGCCGGTACGAGAGGATCGAGTGCTGTCGCAATGCCGCTGATCCGCTCTGCCAGCCGATCGATCTGGCCGAGGATGGCCGGCCCGTCCTGATCGAGGTCGAGGGTGTGGGCCGTGATGATGACCCCCGTGTTCCGCACGGTCCAGTCCTGAGCGACCTGGTTGCCCTTGGCATAGACCAAGTGGACGTGGTCGAGCCCGTAGGCGGTCGCGTAGGCAAACGCCTGGTACAGGTCGGCCTGGGCGAACCCGGAGGGCTTCTCGGCCTTGTACTTGGCGTCGACCACCGCCCACGCGACATCGTCCACGCGCCACACCAGATCAGGCTGGATTTCGATCGCACCCCCGTCATCCAGCGTGAACGGGTCCTGGGTCTGACATGACCCTGCGTTCCGGCTGAGTGCGGTCCCGAGCGTCGCTGTCACGAAGTTCTCGAACACGTGGAAGAGATCGATCAAGAAGCCGTCGACCCGGATGTGGCCCGGGGCCTGCTCGAGGGACCCATCGCCAAGGATGACTGTGGCCAGCCGCAGAGCATCGTGGTAGCGGGCGTTCAACCGATTGGGGTGCCACGCCGGGAGTTGGCCCCGCATCGGGAGCGGACTGACGTCGGCGAGAGCCCCCCGCAACTTGCGGAGGCGCACCCGGGCGTCCTCTCCCACGCCCACCAGGGTCAGGAGCTTGCCGGCCGCCGCCTTCAGGATCTGGTTCTCGGGGATGTCGGTGAGGTGGTCATCGAACCTGACAAGCAGAGGAAGAGGGAAGCCGAAGCGCTTCCCCAGCTGATCGCCGGCTCGGAGCCGGCCGCGCAGCACCGACTCGCTGCTGTCCACCTCTCGGTACCCCTGGAGCAAGCCAGTCTGGATGGCCCGCTCGGCCTGCCTGCAGAAGGCCTCTGCCAGGGCCGGGACCAGCTCGGCGGCGTCGTCGAGGTCGACGGGTCCAGGTGACTCGAAGACAGCCTTGGTCGCCCACCCGAGCATCCAAAGGAGCCGGGAGATCGGCACCTTCGGTCGGATCCACACCGTCAGCTCGCCGATTCGAATGGTGCCGACCTTCTGGCTGGCCCGGAGCTCCCAGAACCCGGCCCCGATCGGTGTCGCCACGACGGCCTTGGACTCGATCAGTCGCTGGACCACGTCGAGGTCTAACCGGGCCTGGACGGCCTGCCCGGCCTCGGTCAGGTAGAGGTCGTTCACTCGGCCATTGGCTCGGCACCAACCGGACCTGCCCCTTCACCGGGCACTGCGGGCGCATCCTCGGTCCCTGGGGCTTCAGGTGTCGGTGCCGCGCCGACGGTCACCGCAGCCAGGATCGACGTCAGCGAGAAGCGCTTCTTGTAGGAGGGCCACTGGCCGAAGTAGTGCTCTTCCAGCAGGGGCAGGATGTCTGCCGACCAGACGCGCTCCAACCGTGCGATCGAGAAGGCGTCAGGATCGCTGCTCCGCATGAAGTACGACGGCCCGATCTGGAAGTCCGGGTCGTCGATGCGGCTGTTCAGGTTCTCCAGGACCGCAGCACCGAGCACTGGCAAGCCGTGGTCACTGGACCACCGCGCCAGGAGTGAGTGGGTCGGCTCCTCCCGCGGGTCCAGGTTCACGAAGGCGAACCGTCGCCGCATGGCCGAGTCGATCAAGGCAATCGAGCGGTCAGCGGTGTTCATCGTGCCGATGATGTAGATATTGGGCGGCAAGGTGAACGGCGCGTCACCCGCCGAGTAGAGGAGGTCGACAGCTTCGTCCCGGTACTCGAGCAGGAAGTAGAGCTCGCCGAACACCTTGGCCAGGTTGGCCCGGTTGATCTCGTCGATGATCAGCACGAAGGACAGGTCACGGTTGGCGTTGGCTCGGGTCACCAGCTGGCGGAGCGGGCCGGGCTTGAGGTCGAACCCGATGAGCCCGGTGTCCCCCGCCGCCGGCCGGTACCCCTCGAAGAAGTCTTCGTAGGTGTAGGACGGGTGGAACTGCACCAGCTTCACCTGCTCGGGACCGACTAGGTCATTGGCCAGGGCCCTGGACATGAAGGTCTTGCCTGTTCCGGGCGGCCCGTAGAAGATGACCTGCCGGCGTTCGACGAGCAGCTCCCAGATTCCGTCCAACCAGGACTCGTCTTCGATGTAGAGCTCGGCTGCCAAGCCAGGGCTCGGCCGAGAAAGCTCTGCCTTGGTTGGAGATTCGGTGGACTCGCCACCGCCCTCAGTATTGGCTTGTGGCGCGGTCAGAGCGTCGATGGCGTCCAGCTCCGAGGTGAGGTCGACGATCGTGCCACCCGAGGTCAACTTGGCCGGCAGCGGTGCTGGCAAGCCGGCGAACTCGATGGGGGCATCACCGTTGCGCCACTCCACGCTCCGGCGCAGGTTGCTGCGCCCACCGGGAGACTTCTGCCAAGTCCAATCCCCCGTCACATCCCCGATGAAGACCTGCTCGTCGTTCGTTGTCACGATTGAGTCGCCTGGAGCCATCTTGATGACGAAAGCCACGATCTCGTCGACCTTGGCCTTGAGCTCTTGGTGCATCAGATGGTCGTAGTCGCTCTTGGCAGCCGCAGTCAGGTCTTCGAGGGAGACGCCCGGTTCGATCTCATGGAGCTGCGAGGCAGCGATGCTGACCCAGCCTGACGCCAGCCATTCGGCCACGAGATTGGTGCCACGAACAGACGAACCCCGGATGAGCCAGGCCCGACGGTGGAGAGCCTGTTTGGCCTCGTACCACGCCCGGTAGATCTGGTCGCACTCGGCCTTCAACGCGACCGGATCGGGGAACTTCTCGAGTGCTTCTCGACCCGCGTCGGTGATCGACCACGAGCCAGAACCATCCTTGACGATCCAGCCAGCCCTCGTGAGACCAGTCGTCTGCCAGTGAAGGGCGGCTACCCATCTGACCGCCCCCGTCTTCAAGATCTCAAGGTCATCAGCATTCGGGGGGTACGCCTCTCCGATGTGCTGGAAGATGTCGGCGTACGTGGCCGTGCCGCCGACACTTTCGAGATAGGCAAGCACCTCACGTAGGCGCGGTGTAGTGCGTTCGGTGAGTGTGCTCATCGTCTCTCCGGATGGCGCGGACCGAAGCCGGGCGCCGGGTCGAGGGTGGATACGAATGGTTGGCCTGTCTCGATGGCTTCAGCGATCTGGTCGTAAGCATCGATGACGCGATCGGCTTGGCCAGAGTCGTTGCTGTTGGCTATCGGAAACGTCGACAGAACGTACTCTCCGTCAGCCCGATCCAGTCCGAAGATGTGGAAGAAAGCCCCGTCGATTTCCGCTCTTAGCACCCGGCGCCGGTCCGGATCCCAGACATGAGGCGGACCATCATCACCAAGTGAACGGACAGCCTGAGCCATGTCCCAGGACGTGAATGCGAGCTCCGCTACATAAGGGGCAAGCCACTGTCCAACGGTCAGGCTTTTGTTCCAGGCGCAAGTTCGTTCTGCGGTATCCGGCTGGGGAGCTGGGAGTTGCTCAACGTAGAAGAAGTTCAAGTTGGTACCCCCCAACTTCTGTCTTACGACGTAGTCAGAAGCGAGGGATGTGAGCGCGGCAAGAAGCAGCAAGGATGGCCCGTTTGCGAAGCCAAGCTGCAAACTGTCCCCGGCACCGGCGCGCGGAAAGAGGCCAACAACCATCGAACGCTCGTCTGTAGCCCGGCAGACCTTGCGAAAGCCAAGTAGCCAACTCTCCTTCCAGCGATCTGCCAGCTTCTCGTCAACCTCTTTACTCCGTACCCAGTATCTCGGCTGGACAACAAATCCTGGGTCGGCATGTTCTTCAGGCGTGACGTCTCGAGCATCTTCATCGTTGACGAACGTGGCCCAGCGGTCATCAAAATGGTGGATCATCTTGCCTTCGTATAGCGGCAGCATCCTTTCAGTACCAAGACGAAACACGTTCCCATCAAGGGTCCAGCCATCAGCCTCGAGGCCGCCACGTTTGTGGAACAACGCTGAGTCACTGGTCATGTTGAAGAGGCCCTGCTTGAACGACACGCCCCAGGGATTGCCGTTGGGATCATCCTTCTTGATCAGCACTGGATGGCGGCGGTAGATCTTCAAGGTGATCTCGGCGTCACGGCGAGATCGGAAGACCGGACACGTGCCAGTATTCGGATTGAGGAGGGTGATCTCTTCTGGGGTCAGCTTGAAGCGCACTCCTTCTCGTTTGAGGTCCTCGGGCTGATGGGCGAAGAAAGCGAAGGAGGCCTCGTCAACCGGAGCCTCATGACCGCTGAGGATGAGTAGGCAGAACTTGAAGCTGCGGTGAACACCCTCGAACAGCGGGACGCTGTTCTCGAAGTCGTAGAGCGCCGCAAGGCTCCTCGTAGTCACGAGGTCCTTGAAGAAGTACTGAGTGGTGGCATCGGTGGCGATGCCCGTCGGGAGGATCACTCCATACCGTCCACGTCTGGACATGAGCATCCGGTCGGCCTCGGCGAACACCGCGTAGGTGTTGATCCGGCCCCTGCCGCACATCGGGTACCGGCCGCTGTTTCCCAAGAACGCCCGCTCGCCGTTCACCACTCGAAGGTCTGCCCGGTAGGCGTCGAAGAGGTCCGGCCGGCTCTCGGCAAGGCCAGCGATCAGCTGCTTGCGGGTGTCACCGGATGCCTCAGCGACCGCCGGTAGTCGGTTGGCGAACCATTCCTGCTCCTTCAGCTCGACGTGTTCCCACGGGGGGTTCCCGACCACACAGTCGAAGCCACCGGACCAGCCCGTGACAGGGTCTGGGTCCTCTCCCTCCCGTGGAGCGAAGATGTGTGGGAACTCGAGATGCCAGTGGAACCATTGGTACCGGATCGAGGAGTCCTGAACGGCCTCGATCAGCTCCGCTGGGGCTGATCCCCGTTCGATGGAGTCCAGCCCCGCCTGGGTGATGGCCTGGGAGCCCGGGGTCTTCACTACCACGAAGGCGGCACACCATGCGTCCGCAGCTAGGCGGGCTCGTCGGGCTTCCGGGGTGGCGTCGAGGTCTCGCAGTCGCTTGGCAGCAACATGCACGTCGGCCAGGCTGTGCGGCACGATCGCCTCGATCGCCGCCGACTCCGTTGCAAGGGCATCAGCCACCGATGCAGCGATGTCAACTGCACCGAACATCCCCTGGCCCGACCGCTCCGCCTTGTTTCGCTTGCGGAGTGACGAACAGGTGGTCTTGTCGTCGCCCGCGATGGCGGCAAAGGCAGCGTCGGGGATGCCGTCGGTCAGAAGCACCGGGGTCGTCCCGAGCAAGGCGTTGCCCACCTTGACGTGCCCGTCCAACAGGCTCAGGGGCCGACCAGGCTGCATGCCCTCGAGCCAGAGGCTGACCTTCGCCAGTTCAGCGGCCATCGGGTTGAGATCGACCCCGTAGAGACAGGTGGCGACGACGTCGTGCATTGCAATCTGGAGCTCATCGTTGGTCGGTTCGTCCCCTCCGGCCCGGACCGACGCGAGGCGCGCAGCGATCCGCCGACCGGCGGCAACCAAGAAGTGTCCTGATCCACAAGCCGGGTCACAGATGGTCAACGACATCAAGGCTGCTTCCGGTTCACTGTCTGCTTCGGCACGGTCGAGGAGTGGGTCTAGGGCACTGTCGAGGAGCGCCTCGGTGAGCGAGGTGGGGGTGTAGTAGGCCCCGGTCTTCTTGCGCTCGTTGCCGGCAGCGTCGACCAACTCGAACGTGCGCAGTGCCGCGTCGTACTTGGGTACATAGGCAAGGAGACCCTCGTAGATCCCGCCCAGTTCCTCGGCCCCGAGGTGCCGGTAGTCAACGACCCGGCGCGGGCCGTCGGCCACCGGTCGTGTCACACACAGGTGGCGGACCACGGAGAGCAGCGACCGGTTGCTGAGTGCCAGCGACGGGTCGAGGTCAGCGGGCCCGGACTCGAAGAGGCCGCCGATCCCGACGAGCCCGAGCTCAGCACAGCCGTCCTCCCTACCTAGGCTGCCTGTGACGACCTTCAGTGCCTCCCACAGGTCGATGTGATGGTCACCGGAGCGGCGGACGGAGAGACGCCGTAGTCGGGCCGTCGAGAACCACAGGCGATACCGCTCCTTGGTCTCAGTGCTGGCCTCAGGGTCGAACAGCAGATCCCGGTCCTCGGCCACGAAGCAGAACAGCAGCCGGTAGACGGCGACTAGCAGGCCCCGCCGGAAGTCCTCCACGCTCAGTTGCTTGGTGTCGAGAGCCTCACGGAGACTGGCGTTGGCCGGATGCAACACGAGGCCAGTCCCGAGGACCTCGATGGCGTCGTGGACGCCGATGCGCAGAGCACCGAGGGCCCGAGCCCCGGTCTCGATGGCCAAACCGCGCCACTTCTCCAGCCAGCACGAGACCGGACCGAGTGCGGGATCAGTGACCTCGAAGCGGCTCTGGTGGCAGAGGAGGAACATGGAGACGAAGTCGGAGAAGAGATCACCCTCGAAGATCGACTCGAGGTCGAACTCCAGGAAGGCCTGTCCGATCAGCGTCGACGAGTCCCGCAGGATCCGAAGGGTTGATCCGTTCGCCACGATGGCCCACAAGCAGTCGTCGGATCGGTTGAGGAGCTCTTGGACCATGGCGAAGGGTGCCTGCTCGGCAGCTCCGGCCAGGCCGGGGGTCCGCTTGTCGAGGCTCACGCCGCGACCCAGCAGGTGGACTGGCACATGTCCTTCGGCGAGGTGGCTCACCGGGAAGGAGCGCCCGTCGGCAGTGATCCCCCCGGCCGGCGTCGGTGGGACCCGGCCGAAGCCCAGCTCCCGCAGGACGACACTCAGCCACTTCTCCCGGGTCAGGCCGGTGCACGGGTCCCCGTCCGGCTGCTTGGCCAGGGCGTCCCGGTAGTTGCGCCACGCAGTACCCAGGACAGCCCAGGCCCGGTTGGCGGCCTCCTTCGGGGTCATCCCCAGCTCGAGGTGGTAGTCGTCGGCGCGCAGCCCCGGGACGTCGGTGCCCGTGACGACCGCCATGACCAGATCAGCGGGGAGGACGCCGCCGACGCTCCGCAAACCTGTCAGCGACCGGATGTCGAGAACCGGCGTGGTCTGTCGGCTCATCCGACAGCAACAGGCAGGTAGACGTACGCGCCGAGCAAGTCGACCGGCTTCTGGGCGGTGACCGACAGTCCGCGCCGTGGGGCGCCGGCGCCGCTGCGCACCCGTCGGTGGGCGAGCAGCAGCTCATCGCCCAGGTCGTCGGCCAGTGCGGCGAGGTGATCGGCCCATCCGGAGGCGGCCTGCGCCAGGTCGTCGATCAACGAGGCCGCATGGTCGCCCTCGACGTTCCCGGCCGGGGCGGCTTCGACCAGTTTCGCCACCGTCGCGTCGCTCAGCCACTCCGGTGAGTCGGGTGGGCCGGCAAAGGCGGCAAAGCGAGCTTCCTCACAGACCTGTTGGCGCACACCGCTGGAGCCGGGAAGGTCGACGTGAAACCGGAAGCGCAGGAGGAGCAGCGTGGTCCGCCGGCTGACCGCGGTGGTGCGGGTGACGCCAGCACGCGTGGCCACCCGAGCCCCGGGCACCGGGTCGAGGGCGGCGTCGAGCACGAAGCGGGCAACGGTCTCCACGGCGGGGTCGGTGCGGATCAGTGCGGCGTGCTCTCGGGGTACCGGAAGGTCACGGTGAAGCACCAGAGGCTCGGCCAAGGTCGGGGGAAGTGCATCACGCAGTCCATTGGGCGTCGCACTCACATCCGCCTTCCACGTGGTCGCGTCAACCGGCGAGACCGAAGCCCCCAGGGCTCGCAGGGCATCGAGGGTGAACTTCTCGATATCGGCTCGGGTGCCAAGGGCGGCTCGGGCGGCCTGGGCCTCTGCCATGGCCTCTTCGGGATGGATGCCCTCCTGGGCGTACTTGGTCCGCGATGCCTTCTCCCGTTCGGCGGCAGAGTCCCACTCCCCGTGCAGCTGATTCCGCTGCTGGCTCTGGCCCAGGTCGAAGGCCAGCTGACTGGCATCCTCCCGCCGGCGGATCAGTCCCTCGAGAAGCGCCTGGACCACGCTGTCGGCCTCGTCGGGGACCGGTACCGACACCCCCGTGGCCTCGCGGATGGCCAGGAACTTCCGGATGAGGACGTCCATGACGATCCGGTCGATCCCGTTGTCCTGGCCGTAGATGGTGACGGCCTTGACGATGTCGCGCTGCTGCCCGAACCGATCCACGCGCCCTTCGCGTTGCTCGTGGCGAGTGGGGCTCCAGGCCAGGTCATAGTGGAGGACCGCCTGGAAGCCGTCCTGGAGGTTCACCCCTTCGGAGAGGCAGTCGGTCGCCACCAGCACGTGGCGGCCCGGCAGGTTCTTCAACTCGGCGATCCGCTCCTCACGGAGCGCCGGTGGGAGTTCGCCGGTCACCGAGGCGACGGTGACCCCGGGGCCCAGCGCGCCTTGGAGGTGCTGGGCCACGTAGTCGGCCGTGTGGATGAACCGGCAGAACACGATCGGGTCGTAGTCGTCGGCCAGCAGCTCCTGGACTTCCGTAGTCACCAGGTCCAACTTGCGGTCGAGGCCTGGACCACGGACAGCATCAGCGGCTCGAGCCAGGTCGAGGAGGAGCCGGCGTTCGCTAGAAGCTGCTCCCCCAGTGGGGGCGAGAGCGATCCCGTCGCTGCTCGGCTCGTCGGGCTCTCCCTCGGCGGTGTACGCCCCGGGCGTGGCGTCGATCCCTTCGAGCCCGTCAGTGTCGGCAGTGTCCAGCACCGCAGCCCGACCTAGCTCGTCAGCCTCCTGCACGGTGGTCGCCCCGCTCGCGTTGGCCCGGGTCCGGAGCGTCGCTGCTGCCGCCACCGGCGACGATGCCAGGGCCCGCAGGAGGGCGAGGACGGACCACCACCGCACTCGCTGGTGAACGGCCTCCACCGTGCCGTCGGCGGTCGGAACCTGGACCCGGCCCCGGGCGTAGTCCAGGACCCGTGTGAAGAGTGCCTCGTACTCCGGTGAAAGTTCGTACGGTGCCTCCTTCGTTAGGCGATCGCTCGGGAAGTCGGTGTCCTCGGTCAGGTACTTGCGGACGTCGCCCCGCCGGCGCTGCACGAAGTGCCTGGCCAGCAGCTCTCGCCCAGCGACCGCGTCCAGGTCGACCGTGGCCAGCTCCGGCCTGAGAAGCCCGATGAGGTTCCGGAAGCCCTCTTCCTTGCCCGAGTGGGGAGTGGCGGTCACCAGGATCAGATGGCGCCCGGGGTCGGCAGCCAGCGTGCGCATCAGGTCGTAGCGGAGCGTGCGGGCCGCCGTCGCCCCACCGCCTCCCCCATCGGCCACACAGGTGTGCGCCTCGTCGACGATGACGAGCTCGGGGCAGTGGTTCACGAACTCCTGACGCCGCCGCGGGGACTTTATGAAGTCCGTCGAGATCACCGTGAAGGGGTGCCGGTCGAAGAGCGACTCGTCGATCATCAGACCCCGGCTCAACCGGGCCACGGTGGACGTGAGGACCAGTTCGGCATCGATGGAGAACTTCTCCCTGAGCTCCCTCTGCCACTGCTCGGCCAGGGCCGGACTGCAAAGCACGGCGAGCCGCTGGGCGTCACCCTGGGCGATCAGCTCGGCGGCGATCAGCGCGCTCTCGATGGTCTTCCCGATCCCTACGTCGTCGGACACGAGAACCCGGACCGTCTCCTGGCGCAGTGCCAGCAGCAAGGGGACGAACTGGTAGGCCCTGGGCTCGACGGCCAGTCGGGCCAACGAGCGGAAGGGTCCTGCCGAGGAGCGGAACCCTACCTGCAGCGCTGTCCGCAGGAGCTGCCCACCGGCAGTGTCGCCGAGGTCGGCAGCGCTGGGCGGCGGGAACTCAGCTGAGCGCACCGACTCCAGAGCCGGCAGGACTGCAGCGGTATCGTCCTCGCCACCACCGAGCGGCCGAAGCACGAGGAGGTCGTCCTCGCTCTCGGGCAGGACGACCCACTCCCGGCCGCGGGCGCTGACCAGTGTTCCTGGGGCGAATAGGGTCACGTCGGCCCTCCTGCGGGGATGCCGAAGACACCGGACCGCGTGGCGGCCTTGATGGCCCAGTCCTCGTTATGGGCGAAGCGCACCACGTCCCACCCGGCATTGACCAGGCTCTCGGAGGCGGTGGCATCCCTCTCGACGGCGTGTGGACTGTCGTGCACCGGGCCGTCGATGAAGATGGCGACCCGCCCGGACGGCAGGTCGTAGACGAAGTCCGGCCTGGCCGACGCGTGAGCCACAGTGACCTGGGCCCGGTCGGGGAGCCGGAGCCCTTGTCCGTCGAGCCAGTCGATGAACTCCACCTCGAGGGTGCTGTCGCACAGGGACTTCAGGTCAGCGATGGTCGAGGTGCGGTTCCGCCCCCCGCCGCCTGCTTCGGTCTCCGAATGAGCCAGCGCCATGAGGAGCTCCTTCGCCTCCTGACGGTCGATCATGGAGTGCTCACCCTGGTTGGAGAAGGACAGCAGACAGTCGTAACAGCCCCGCTCGCAGCGCTCGGTGGCATCATCCGCCTGGCCTCGGTCCTCCCCGGTCTGGGGGTCGAAGTGGAGCAGTTCGAGTGCCACCTTCGCTACTTCCGCCAACAGCTTGGGCTCACTGACCAGACGCCGCAGCACGCCGGCCCCGCCTTCGGCCGACTCGGTGAACAACATCCGACCCCGGAGATCCACGTCGGGCAGTGCCGCAGACTCAAGTTCGGAGTCCTCGAGCTGGAACGTGGCTTCCATGCCTCGCTCCAGCGCATACCGGAGGCTCGTCGATGCCACAAGGTCAAGTCGATCCGCATGCCGGAGCACCAGCACGTTCCTGGTGTCCTGGACGTACGGGATCACCTTCTTCTTCGACTTCGCGCCATCCACCGGCTCGAGGTCATCAGCATCGATCGTGGCGTCCGAAGCAGCCTTGTCGCTCAGCCACTTCCCTTCCACCGGATCGAGCCAGAAGCCCCGGTCCGAAGAGTCCTTCCTGCGCCACCGCCCAACATTGGCCAAGCGGACGGTGGCCGCATCCCCGTACTCCAGGTCAGCGATCGGCGCGTCGTCCATGGTGGTGCTGGCGTTGATGACACCGGGGCGTTCCCCGTGCATGGCGAACCGATAGGAGGTCTCGATCTCGAAGCCGGAGCGACGACGTTCCTCCTCGTCGCTCGAGATGCGCTGGCGCTTCCTCGTGTGCACCGTCTGGAGTCGAAGCAGGTTGTAGGTCTTGGCCCCGAGTCGAGTGCCGCAGTGCTCGCACATGTCGATGCCCGCAATCACCGGGTGGTGATACCCGCAGGCGTCGCAGCGGATCGCGTCCTCGGTGTCCACTCCCCCGGCCCCGTCGGTCGACCGGGGAAGCTGGACCCGGACCACCTCGTAGCGGGAGCCCTCGTGGTAGATCAGCGCACCCGGGCCGAACTCCCGGATGGCCACGAACCTGGGGCGCTGCAGATAGCTCCCTTCTCCCTTGCGTTGGGTCGTTCGAGACCCGGGCACGTAGGCGGCGAGTGGAAGGCGCGGGAACGAGTATCCGGGCAAGAACCCTTCGGTCGCCAGGTACCGATATGAGTAGAAGTCGTTCTCCATGTTGCTGCTGTTGTCGTTGGACAAGAGGCGCAGACGGTCACGTGCCTCACGCTCTCGCATGGCGGCAGCCTCCTGCTCCCGACGGGAGGCCCCGTGGGCGACGGCGAGCTTGCCCTGCTCGATGTACTCGGCCCGCGTGACCAGGTAGAGGTCGCGCCAGCGGTCCAGTGCCCGGTCGAGGTTCTCCGCGGCACGGGTCACGGTGTCGTGCACCCAACCCTCGTGCCACCACCCGATCGGGTCGTCGGTCACCGTCCAGGAAGCACGCAACTCGGTCAGCACCCGCTCCGCGCGGACGATGGCCCGACGGGTCGACTCCGGATCCGTCAGTGCCCGCCAGACCTCAGGGATGAAGGCGAGGCTCGGCGGGTCACCGGCCATGTCCACGACCTCGGTCAGCGATGACCGCATGGACTGGTTCGTCTCCGCCAACCAGATGGCGTTCACGTGGGAGCGGACCAACTCCTCGTTGCCCAGGTCGAGTCTGGGAGGGAGCACCGAACCAGCCACCATGTCCCGGCTGTGGCGGAACCAGAAGTTGTCGTGGGCGTTCCCGGTAGAGCAGTAGGTCGTGACCATCGCCGGCTGTCCTTGGCGCCCGGCCCGGCCGGAGCGCTGGGCGTAGTTCGCCGGGGTGGGGGGCACGTTGCGCATGGAGACGGCACTCAGGCTGGCGATGTCGACCCCGAGCTCCATGGTCGGCGAGCAGAAGAGGAGCGGGAGCGTGCCGTGACGGAACTCTCCTTCACGCTCCTCACGCAGATCGGACGGGACCTGGGCGGTGTGCTCCCGGGCGTAGAGACCGGCAAGAGCTAGACCGTCAGCCCGGTACAGGGCACGGAAGAACGGGTTGACCCGGGCCAGGGTCTCCGAGTCGTACTCCCGCCGGAGAGGGTCATCCGCGCCCTGGCGACCGTCCCCGAGGGTCCACCGCACCGAAGAGGCCTTGAGCCGGTAGCCCGGGTTGCCGGCCTCGTCGGCCAGTACCTCGGTGATGACGCCTACGTCGTTCAGGACGGAAAGCAGACTGGCAATGACCGCGGTTGCCTCGATGGCCTTGAGCCCTGACCCGAAGATCTGCGGCCTGCGGAGATAGCGACCGAACGCCCCGAGGCCGGACAGGTTGAGGTCCGTGCGGAACTTGCCGGGAGCACCCGATCGGGGGAAGACCGTGCCGATCGGCTCCAGCCGCTCGAAGTCGGCGAACACCCACGGGTCGCGGAGGTGCTGGCGAGACTCCCGCTGGATGCGCTCGAACCCGGCGTCAGTCAGGCAGTCGACATCGATGGCGAGGGCCCGTCGGAACTCGTCGAGGGCGATCTTGGACAACTCCTCGCGCAGAGCGCGTCCCGCTCCCGCGAGCAGCGGGTGCGCTGATGCCCAGCACTCCTGATCGGCTGCGATCTCCGGCAGGTCGACGTAGCGCACCTCCAGGAGCCCGACCTGTTCGAGGTTGGGCATGGTTACCCGCCAACCTCGCTTCAGGTCGACGTAGAGGCGGTACTCCACCACTGATCGAAGGGCCCGCTCGGCCATGTCCTTCTGGGAGAACTTGGCGCCTGGGTTATGTGCGAAGTCCTCCATGCTCAGTCCGAGGGCTGCCGTGACATCTTGAGCCACCGACTCATGGGTCAGCTCACCGCGTTGGTCAGCCAGTGCCTTCGCCAGCGCTGCTCGCATCTGGGCAACCTGGACGAAGTCGTTGAAATGGCCGGCCTGGAGGGATGCGTCCTGGCGGTTGTCGACGAATGTCAGGAGCTTGCGGGCATCCGGCGGTAGTTCCTCTGGACCGAACGCCCGCAAGGAGCGCACGATGCTCGCTGATAGGACCGTCACGGCGGAAGAGCGCCCCTCCTGGTCTAGCGTGGCGAGTTTTGAGAAGTCGTTCCCCCGGACCTGCTCGTAGGAGACGCGACACCGCAGGCAAAAGGCGAATGGCGTGGAGATGAACCACGCCTGCAGGCCATCTCCAGGCCCAGAGAGGGTGCCATCGGCCTGGAGCCAGGTCGACGTCGGTCGGTACTTCTCCCTATTCGCGGCGAGGGTCATCGCTTCGTCATCGGTCCCCACCAGCCAGTGTTCGGGGAAGCGACCTTCGATGATCGGGTCGGCAGGCCACGGATGGTCTTCGGACACATACAGGTAGCCCGTCACGGTGTCGCCGCCGGAGGCATCACGGTCGGAACGGGGCACGAACATCACGTCGCCATCCCGTTCGATCCGAGCCACCACGTAGTACTCCTGGCCGCATTCACGGCAGAAGCCGAGCGGCAACAAGGCCTTCTCCGGTTCACCAGGCACCCGCAACTGGTAGCGCCCGGTCAGGTGGCGCTCGTTCGTCGGCTCCAGGCTGGCGAACACGTTGTCGCCCTTCGAAATGAACTGGTGGAGCCGGAATGCGAACAGAGGCCGACCGTTCACGGGGTGTGCGGCGTGGCTGCCGGCAAGGAGCATGGCCTCGAGCGCCTGGCTGCAGGCAACGACGTCGACCCCGGTCAACTCGGACAACTGCCGTGCAGCGTCGGACACCCGGGCCGGCAGGCCGCGGATCAGTTCCCCGGACTCAGGGTCAGTGTCGAGCCCGAACGTCTCCTCAACCCAGCCTGCCAGCGGATCGGCAGCCAAGGTTCCGTAGTCGGAAGGCAACAGCACACCCCCCGCCAGTGCGCGCACCCGGTCGGCCAGCACGCCGGCGTCCGGCTGCTCAGAGGACGTGGCCCGCAGGAGGGTTTCACCGATGACTCGGTCCGGGGTGACCGGTGCGCCGAAGAGCCGGGTGGCCACGTCGGCCACCACCTGCTTGCGCTCGAGGGCAGTGCCCCCAGAAGCCATGGTGGCCGAGGTACCAACGACCTGGAGCGCTGGAGACTCGCACATGTCGCGGACCCGCCGGACCAGCATGGCGACATCGGCTCCCTGCCGGCCCCGGTAGGTGTGCATTTCGTCGAGTACCAAGAATTCGAGACCCTGGGCGGCCGCCACCAGGTGCTGGCGCTCCTCAGGACGAGTCAGCACCAGGTCGAGCATCACATAGTTGGTGAGCAGGATGTCCGGGGGATTAGCCAGGATCTGTCGCCGGTCGTCCGGTTTGTCTTGACCGGTGTAGCGGGCGAAGGTGACCGGTCGCTCGCTCTGTGAGAACCCGAAATGCAGGAACTTCCGGAGCTCCTCCATCTGGCTGTTGGCCAGGGCATTCATGGGGTAGACAACGATGGCCTTTACTCCAGGCCCGGCCGTTGCCCGCTCCCGAAGGACCCGATCGACGATCGGCACGATGTAGGCCAAGGACTTGCCCGAACCGGTTCCCGTCGTCAACACGTAGGACCCGCCGCCGCGAGCCGTCTCGATGGCATCGCGCTGGTGGCGATGGAACACGATCGGGTTCTTTCCGGGGTCGTCCAGGTGCTCCTTCACGCGGAAGATCCGCTCGCAGTCCGGTTCCAGGAGTCCTTCAGCCGCCAGTTCGTTTGGGGTCCCGCCGGTTTCGAAGCTCGGGTTCAGGGAGAGCCAAGGATCCGGCCACTGGCTGGCGCTGGTCTGGCGCTCTTCCAGGAACGAGGCGATGCGTTCGTCTCGCGGCTGAACGAAAGACCCGGTGAAGGCCTTGTAGTCGTCGACGAGTGCGTTCCGCAGCGAGAAGATGTCCATGTCCGCCTCCTGGGGGCAAAACCTAGTCTGCGCAGGCAGGATGCCGACGTGGCCCTCTTCCCATGCTGGCAGTCGACCCGAAAAGGGCATTCGCGCCACACTGCGGCGAGCCAACGGTCGAGGACGGCATAACCGCTGCCGAACCAATCGGGGCTGTGCGGATTGGTTACGGCAAGGGCCCCTACAGGCTTGAGCATGGGTACGGCCGGTTCAGGGCTACCAATGCCCTGATGGGAGGAAACCCCCGCACATCGCGAGGATTTCGTGGATTTGGGCGTAGGAAGGCATCAGACCTACCGTGACGCTCATCTCGATCAGCTTCCGGTCAGGTGCTTGGCAGCATCGGCATCCATGAGCTTCGGCTCGATCAGCGCCTTGGCCGGATTCATCGGTGAGCCTCATGGGCCACGCCATCGCCAATGTGGTGCCTGAGTCCCCCCAGTCAACCATCAGTGCCATGCTGGCGGTAAGCATGCGCCAAGTCCCGGTGACCACGATAAGTGAGCAGCGCATCGCTCCCGCCTCAGCGCTCCGTAGCCACTCATGGGACACACTGTGTCCATCGTGAAAGACAGCCCCTAGCCTCCGCCCGAATCCGCACCGTTCGATCTCGTCAACGTGAACACGACTGCGGACATGGCAGGCATACGACCCACGGCAGTACACCAGCACCTCGCGAAAGGGACCATTCCTGCGCCGGAAATCCGGATCGGCAACGCCTACGCCTGGCGGCGCCAAACGATCGAGGAGTGGTTGCGGACCCGGCGCAGTCCCGGCCAGCGTGGCCCAGCGCGCCCGCATGGCTTGGCGCGTTAACGACGCCATAGAGGGAAACCGAGTAGCCTTCCTTCAGAACCAAACTCTGTCGGAAAGTTTGTTCATTTTCGCGTCTCGCGGCCCAGTTCTCTCCTGAGGGTCCCGTCATGCCTCTTGGCCACGCCATGAATGACGGAGCGCAGCACCCTCAGGACGAGAGAGAAGGTCATGAACGGATCACCGGACAGGTGGACCACGACGAGCGCTGGGACTAGCTACGCAGGTTCCCGACGCGGGTGGATCGACACAGCTGCCACGTCGGCGGCTCTCGTGATTGGCGCATTGACGATGGCCGCCTGTTCCTCCGGTGCCGCGTCCAACCTGCAGACCGCTCCGTCGAAGCCAACATCGTCGACGAGTTTGAGTACCTCGAACCCGAAGCTCCCCGCTGGTACGGCGAGCACGCAACAAGCCGTGCTGAACGCCTGGATCACGGCTGATCAGGCCCTCTACGCCTACATGGACGAGCCGCCGGCTCCCCTCCGGGCGGACCTGGTGGCCGGACAGACAACTACGGACCTCTTTCCGAAGCTCGCCGACTACTTCGTGAACCCGGCACTCCAGTCCGAGGGGATCTTCCTACTCAAGCTCAAGACGCAACTGTTGAATGGCCCAGCCAGCTACAACCTTGGCACTCCTACCGTCACTGCCCTGACCACCACTACTGCGACCGTGGCGTTCTGCACCTCTGATACCGGCACCACGACCGCCTCTGGCCAGCCGGGTCCCCTCACTCTGGACGGTGGCGCCGGTGGCGCTCGGGGGACTTCCAATCTCGTGATGGTCGCCGGATCGTGGAAGGTTGCCTCCGGTCAGACGAATGGCGTTACGAAGTGCTGAGGCGACTGATCGTTCGCATCGGCGTCACCGTTGCACCGGTCGGTCTACTGATCACCATGCTCTGTCCCGGCAACGCGTTTGCTGGACAGGGCGGTATTTCCGGTGGGGGAACTTGCGCCGACTCCGGCACCACCATCGGCTGCACCACCGGGGTCGGAGGCGCCAGCGGGACTGGCACGTCCAGTGGATCCGGCGCGGTCACTACGGGCGACACCCACGGAGGTGGCGGCGGTACGACGGCCCCGACCTGCCCCAGCTACGTGGCCTACCCGCAGGGCGGTGCACCGCCCGCCGGTCAGAACCCCAGCGGCGCCTGGTACCTCAACACCTGCGCGGTGGGCAACCAACAGGGGCAGGGCACCGGCCTCACCTGGATTGCGAACAACCAGCCACCGCCACCGCCGCCGCCCGACCCTGGGTTGGTCGCAGTCCAAGCAGGCAGCCAGCTCCAGTTGGCTAGTCCGACGCTCGTGCTCAGCCCGGCGGCCAACGCCTACGTCAACTTTCCCGAATGGCTGTCGATCGATGCCGCTATCTGGCATCCATTCACCACCTCGGCTACTGCGTGCAACGCCGGTGGATGCACCACCGTGGCCGCCACCGCTACCCCCTCCTTCGTGACTTGGGACACCGGCGACACAACGACGGCCACCGTTTGCTACGGCCCTGGTACCGCCTACAACAGCAGCCTGGCATTCTCAGAGCAGTCGACCACGTGTTCGCATACCTATGCGATCAGCTCCTATGGCGAACCGTCCCCGACCGGCCTGGCGGCCGACGCTGCCTTCCCGATCACCGCGGCCATCACGTGGAACGTCACGTGGGCAGGCCCCGACGGCTCCACCGGCCAGCTGGCAGCCATCGGTACGCAAGGAAACTCCACCTTGAAGGTAGAGCAGATCGAATCCGTCCTGAAGTGAGGAAGCGCCCGTGACCAGCTCGATGGCTCCACCCCGTCCGAGTGGACCTCCACCGACCCCCGCCGGCCGCACCGGCTTGCGCCTGTCGTCTGGTACCTACCAGCGTCGTCCATGGCAGATCGGACTCGGCGTCGCCCTCGTCGTGCTCTGTGGTGCCATCGGCGCCACGGTCTTCCAATCGTCGGCCAAGCGGGTTTCGGTGGTCATTGCAGCACGAGATCTCCCGGCCGGGACGGTGCTAACGGCAGCCGATTTGGCCACCGGATCGCTACCGGCAAACGACAACATCACCGCGATGAGCTCCAGCGGCGCCGGTGTGCTGGTCGGTCAGCAACTCGCAGTACCGACCACCCAGGGCCAACTCATGGTGCGAGCCATGGTCTCTTCCCAGCCACCCCTCGCCGCCGGCTCACAGGTGGTTGGCGTGCTGTTGAAGGGCAACCAGATCCCATCCGTACCGATTGTCGTCGGTGATCAGGTGCAGGTCATTGCCGTGTCCACCCCCGGTCAGGCATCGTCTGGCAACTCGACAGTGGGGACCTCCCTGGTCCCCCAGGCCACGGTGCTGGCTACCGGTCCACCCCCGGCCAACCAGACCCAGTACGTGGAGAACCTGTCGCTTTCGATACCCGCCACCAGTGCGCCAGAAGTGGCCGGCTATGCCGCCGCTGACCAGATTGCCATCACGCTCACCTCTGGCCACGCTCCGTGATCATCGTGGTCGCGTCGATCAAGGGTGCACCCGGGGTCACGACGACGGCCACCGCCATCGCAACTGCCTGGCCGCAGGAGAGACGCGTCCTTCTCGTCGAGGCAGACCCGTTCGGCGGCGATCTGGCGGCTTGGTCCGGTCTCGCCCCGGTGACCGGTCTGTGGTCCCTGCTCGCCGCCGGTCGGCGTGGCATCGACTCTGACGTTGTATGGGACCACGCCACCTCCTTGCCCGCCGGTCTTCCGGTACTTCACGGGCTGGCCAGTGCCGACCAAGCCGTGGCCAATGAAGCCGCCTGGCCTGCTGTCGCTGAGGCGCTCGCCGCATTGGACGCCGATGTGATCGTCGACGCAGGCAGGCTGCTCCCTCACTTCGCCGGGGGCATCCGACCCCTCCTTTCCTTCGCCGAGGTACTCGTCGTGGTGTGTCCCCCCACCCTGGCGGGCATCGTTCATCTGAAGACCTCCCTTCCGTCACATACTGCTGCCTCGTCGCCCGGTCGGTTCATCGTGCAACCAAATGCCGAAAAGGGCTTCTCGTCCGACGAGATCGCCTCAACCCTGTCGATCGAAGTCGCACCCCCTGTCCCGCACGATCCCAAGGGTGCTCTCGGCCTCAGAGGGAGCTCGGTCGGGTGGGCACAGTCGAAGTCCGCGCTCGCCAAATGGGCACGGAGGAACGCGGCCGAGCTTGCGGCGGCATCGTCGGTTTCAACGGGGACCCACGAACTGCTCTCCACCCCGGAGTCCAGCGACCAATCGACAGGCCCACTGGTGACCGAGCCCCCGGGCGACACGGTCCGTCCAAGCGACGCTGAACATGCAAGCCACACTGATCAGTCGACAGCTCCTACATGGGCTGCTCGATGAACGACAGCGAGGTCAAGACCTACGTCACAGCCGCGGTGGCCGAGGGCGTGGTGCATCGTGGCGGTACCGCCCGCACCGAGTCGGATCGCCGTGCGCTGGTCGAGGAGCTGGCCCGTGAGGCCATGGATCAGGTGGCATCCCAGATGATCCAGCAGGGCATGCCGGCGCCATCAGCAGAGGCTGAGGCCCTCGTGCTCCGTCACGTGATCGCCTCCCAGCTCGGGCTCGGTCGTCTCCAGTTGCTCCTGGACGACGACAGCATCGAGAACATCGACATCAACGGATGCGACAACGTCTGGGTGAAGCGAGCGGATGGGACCAAAGAGCAGGTCGAGGCAGTCACCGATTCGGACGAGGAGCTCGTCGAGCTGGTGCAGCGAGCCGCTCGGGCACACCACACCGGCGGCGAACGTCGGATCGATGCGGCGAAGCCGATCGTCGACCTCCACCTCGTCGGAAGCCATCGACTGTCCGCGATGATCGAAGTCGCCCATCGTCCGTGTGTCTCCATCCGCCGTCACCGTCTGGTCGACCCCACATTGGCGGACCTGTCGGAGTCCATGACCGAAGAGGTAGGACGGTTTCTGCGGGCGGCAGTGCGGGCACGCCTCAACATCATCGTTTCGGGCGGTACCGACGCCGGAAAGACCACGATGCTGCGGGCACTGCTTGCCGAGGCGAGCCCGCTCGACCGAATCATCACCATCGAGCTGTCCTACGAACTCGGCCTCCACGAACTGACCGACCGCCACCCCGACTGTCCGGCGTGGGAGACCCGTGAGGCGAACACTGAAGGCGAGGGGGCGATCACCATGGACCAACTCGTCCAGCGCGCCAACCGGCACAACGCCGACCGGGTGATCGTGGGAGAGGTCCTGGGCGACGAGATCGTACCGATGCTCAACGCCATGACGGCCGGGAAGGCGGGATCGATGTGCACGATCCACGCCGATTCGACGGAGGGAACCTTCGGCCGGATCCAGAGCTACGCCAGCCAGAGCCCGAAGCACCTCTCCGACGCCGCCACGGCCAAACTCACCGCTCAGGCACTCGATCTGGTGGTCTTCGTACGCCAGCAACCGGTGGCCAATGGATTCGCTCGCAGATTCGTAAGCTCCATCCGGGTGGTCGAGGACTCCGACGGTCCACATGTGATCTCGACCGAGATCTTCGCCGAGCCAGAGGGCGGAGGTCCGGCAGTCCCCCGATTCGGCATGCCACCTGGCCTCCGTGACCGCTTGGCCAACTTCGGCTACGAAGCGCCGATTGCGATCTTCGGCCGATGACTGTACTCGTCGTGCTCTGCTCGGTTGGCCTCGGCGTGGGTATCGCCCTCATCGTGGCCGGTCTGTTCGCCACCACCCCGCCAGCAAAGAAGATGTCGTTCACCAAAGGGATCGACCTGGCGACACGCCAGTCAGTAGCCGCAGCCCTGCTCGGTGCCGCGGTGGTCGGACTCATCACCCGCTGGCCGGTTGGTGCACTCATCGGAGCAGCGGTTGGATGGACCCTGCGGTCTGCACTCTCTTCCTCCTCCTCCAACCGGGTGACCAACCGCCTCGACGCCTTGGCCACTTGGATCGAGACCCTCCGTGACAGCGTGGCCGCCCATCGGGGCCTGGTAGCGGCCATCGAGTCCACAGTGCCATCCGCGCCCGCCAGCCTTCGGGCCAATATCGAAGGCCTGGTCATCCGGATCAAGTCGGGCACACCACCCGATCGGGCATTCGCCGCCCTGGCGTCGGAGTTGGCCGACGCAGCCGCGGACGAGGCGATCGCTCCGCTCATTCTGGCTGCCCGCTTCGGAGGTGCAGACCTTCAGAATCTGCTCGGCACCGCGGCTGCCAACACCCGGGAGCAGTTGGCTCTCGTCCAGCGCACCGAGGTGGCACGCGCCAAGCCCCGACGGGAGATGCGCCTGGTTGTGGTGGTGACCCTGGGCTTCGTGCTCGCCACCCTGACCATCGGGCACGGCTACTTCACCCCATTCTCGACGACGACCGGCCAGATCGTCCTCGCCGTGATCGCCGGGCTCTTCGCAGTGGGCTTCGGGATGATGAACCGGCTGTCTCGACCGCAGCCGATGCCCAGGCTCTTCGAGAGTCCGGCACAACCGTCGTGATCCTGATCATCCTGGCCGGCATCGGCGTTGGCAGCGGGCTACTTCTCGTGTTGCGGGGACTGTTCCCCGCTCACCTGACATTGCGGGCAGCACTCGACAATCTGAGTGGCACCCGAAGTGACCGTTCCCTTGCTGGAATCGGCGAGGCATCAAGGGAGAGAGCCGGCAGCGCAGGGAGATTTGCCGCTCAGGCACTCGAGGTGAATATCGCCAGGGTCCCACGGTTGGCGGAGATGGTCGTGCCCGATCTCGCAATCACTGGGACGCCACCCGAGACCTTCGCCATCAAGGTCGTTGCGTACGCGATTGCCATGGCCCTCATGGTCCCCTTGCTGGCCATCGCCGCGGCCACGGCTGGCATCCACGTCGGGATCGAAGTCCCTCTGCTTGGGGTCGTGGTCCTCGGTATCGGTGGTGCCGCCATGCCATTCATCGACCTGCATTCGGCGGCCGAGCGCCGCCGCCGACACTTCTTGCACTCGCTGGCCACCTACGCGTCCTTGGTCTCCATGGCCATGGCCGGATCGATGGGTTGGTCCAGTGCGCTGGAGGCCGCATCCTCGGTGTCGACCACCGACTGGGCAATGGACGAGATCGCCCAGGCGCTCCTCTGGTCCCAAGCCTACCACCGGCCTCCGTGGGAGGGCCTCGACCGGCTCGCCGAGCGCTTCGCCCTGTCCGATCTCTCGGACCTCGCGCGTTCCATGGCCCAGGCCGGGGAAGGGGCCCGAATCCGCGACACGTTGGAGACCAAGGCTTCCTCGCTACGACTGTCGGAGACGACTGCCCTCGAACACGACGCCCAGGCGGTCACGCAGAAGATGCTTCTGCCCGGCGTGCTCCTGATGGCGGGGTATGGCGTCCTGATCTTTTACCCCGCACTCGCCTCATTCACCGGATCCCACTTGTGATCCGTTGCTCCAGGCGGGCCCCTTTCAACGCTCCGCACCCAACCAACCGGAAGGACTTCTGATGCAACTCATCACCGAACGCCTGGCGGAGATACGAGCTGCCGCCGCCAGCTTGATCAGACTGCTGCAAGCCATGATGGCAGCCCGGATGGCGCCGGTGCTTGGCGATGAGCGAGGAGAGATTGCCTCGTGGGTCGTCGTCACCGCTCTGGTCGTAGTGGCCGCGATCGCCATTGTCGGCATCGTGGTGAGCAAGCTCACCACCACCGCCCACAACATCCAGACGCCGTAGCCACCTCGCTCTACGTGTCGATCCAGATGAAGATGCCGATCCGAGCCGTGGTGCCGATCCGGGACGCGGCGTCCGCCGAAGTTCGAAGTGGTCCCGCAGCCCGGCGCGTGCGAGGAGACGACGGGCTGGCCGAGTTCGTGGTGTGCATCCCCGTGTTCTTCTTGGCGGTACTGCTTGCCGTCCAGTTCGCGCTCTGGTCACACGCCAGTCACCTTGCCCGGGCGGCGGCCGAACAAGGAGCCAGCACCGCCGCCGCCTACGGATCCACGCCGGCAGCGGGCACCAGCGCCGCGTACCAGTTCATCGCCACCACCGGTGCCAGCTCGTTGACGACACCGCAGGTAACCACCACGACCGGGACGGGAGACACGGTGCACGTCACGATCACCGGAAGAGCTCAGGTGATCATCCCGTGGTTGAGCCTGGCCGTATCCGCCACCAGTGTCGAACCGGTCCAGAGGTTCCGTGCCAGTACGTAGCGCATGCTCGCCGCGTCGTCGGGACGACGATGGCCAGGCCCTGGTCGAACTGGTCATCGTTCTGCCCATGTTGTTGTTGGTGGCTCTCCTCATGATCTTCTTCGGTCGGATCGAATCGGCCCAAGGTGACGTGGAAGCCGCAGCCCGTGCCGGGGCGGAGGCAGCCGTCATCCAAAGCAACGCTGCACTCGCACAGTCATCGGCTACCGCGGCGGTGACCGCCACCCTCGCCTCTGACCACATTGCCTGCCCGTCCCCCACGGTTTCCACCAACGTCGGGAACTTCACCCCCGGCGGCTCGGTGTCGGTCGTAGTCACCTGCGTGGCGAATCTCGCAGATGTTGCCGCACCGGGGATTCCCGGCGCCAAAACCTTCAGCGCCACCTCCACCGCTCCGATCGATCCCTACACCGTGATAACCAGCGGGTTCATCGTCCCCGTAGGGTCTGCCGGGTCGAACCGACGCATGGGCGGTACGTCATGAGCACGGACCAAGTGCCCAGTAGCCCCCGTCGACGTCGACGATACGACGAGCAGGGCCAGTTCATGGTGATGGCGGTGATCTTCATGACCATGTTCCTCGTCCTCGCCGGGCTGGTGGTCGACGGTGGCGCCTATCTCAACGCGAACGAGGCCGCAGCAACCGAGGCTTCCCAAGCGGCACGATCTGGGGCCGCTGCTCTCGACCCGAGCCAACTCCACAGCTCAACTCTCCAGATCAACACTCCGCAAGCGGTAGCTGCCGCAGAGAATGCCATGAGCGCGGCCGGACATCCCGGGACCGCATGGGTGATCGGGTCCACGGTCTACACCCACATCGCCTACGACCAGCCCACCCAACTCCTGTCGATCGTCGGCGTCACCAGCATGCACGTCGACGTGACCGAGCAGGCAACCAACGTCGCCGGTGTCAGCTCATAAACCGATGGGTTCATCGACACCGCAGAGAGGATCGGCCATGACCATAAACACCCGCCCCAGCCGGGGAGAGATAGCGGAGGGCCTCGGCGCCCTGTTCGTCATTGCCCTTGGGTTGTTCGGCATCCCCCTGCTTCTCGCAATCATCGTCGGTTGGCCACTGCCCCATCACCTCCCGACGACCGGTCAGTTGCACTCGGCAGCCGGATCACAGATCCCCGACACGTTTTGGCCCAAGGCATTCGCGATGATCGCGTGGTTGGCGTGGGGATACTTCGTGTTCTCGCTGGCGACCGCCACGATCGACCTCATCCGGCACCATCGTCGAGGAACATGGCGCCGAGCAGCTGGACGAACGTCAATGGCGGCCCTTGTCTCTGCGGTGATTGTCCTTTCCTCCATCCGAGGACCGGCCGCGAGCCACAGCGTCACCTCGATGCCAGCCGTCACGGCTGTCGCTGATGTGCTCCCTGCCCCTGGTGCCACCCTGCCGACCGCCCACACCACCGCTCCCACCTACACCGTCGTCCCCGGAGACAGCCTATGGGATATCGCCGCATCCCAGTATGGAAACGGCGAGCTGTGGCACGCCATCTACGCCGCCAACGTCGGGGTCAGGCAGCCCGACGGGCGCGCCCTGGATGCCACCAACTGGATCTACCCGGGTTGGAAGCTCGCCATTCCAAGTGGTCCGACACCGGCACCTGCGCCGATAGCAGGGCCGACTGACCCCACGGCCGCACCCACAACGGCGACCGTCACGCACCTTGTCGTGCCAGGCGAAAGCCTGTGGGACATCGCTGCGACCTACTACGGCAACGGGGACCAATGGCACACCATCTTCGACGCCAACGTCGGAGTCGCCCAACCCGGCGGCAGTGCACTTTCGGATCCATCGCTCATCTACCCCGGCTGGACGCTGACAATCCCGCAAGGAGCCACGCCTCAAGCGCTTTCCCCTGCGCTGGCGGGGTCATCTACACGGGTCCCCAGTCCGTCGGTGCCGACGACCCCACCTCCAACAGCGCCAGCTCCCGCGCCGCCCACCGCTGGGAGCCCAACGTCGGTTCCGACACCGACCTCGGGGGCGGCACCGCATGCACTCCGACAATCTGTGGCTCAGGCGGCACCGGAGCACCAGCCGCAGCTGAATGGTCGTCGCACCATTCCGGCCGGTGCGTCTCAGCCCTCGACTTCCACCCTGTCACGCACCGGGACCACCCCCATTGCTTCGGCCCATGCAACCGAACGGGTCCCAGCCTCACCGGCGACCTCCCAGGTTCCCCGGCCTCGCACGCCTCACGGGGGAATCCCCGAACTGCCCGCCGCAATCATCGGGGGGATCGGTGTCCTGGTGGCGGCGGTCATCGCCCGCTCGCTGCGATCACGTCGCCGGCTCGCCCGGGTCACGCTCCGCCCCGGGGAGATGATCGCTGCCTCCTCAGCTCCGATCCGCGACCTCGAGTCAGCTCTGGCTGCGCTCGTCGACTCCCCGGCCGTCGATTGGCTCGACCTCGCCATGCGCCATCTCACCCAGACAGCGGTCGACCATCCGGGATCAGTGCCACCGATCCGTCTGGTCCGTGTCGGCCCCGAAGGCGTGGACCTGATCCTGGCCGAAGCGGCCGGGGTCGCCCCCGGTGCATTCGAAGTGGCTGAGGAGGGGTGGGCCTGGACTCTGCCCACATCGACCAACCTTGCCGCGCTGGAAGGAGCCAACGAGTCCGAGGCTTGGTTTTCAGCGCTCGTCCCCGTAGGCGAGGACGAGGAGGGTCAGACCTACCTCGCCCCAGTCGAGCCCGGTGCTGTCCTCCCTGTTATCGGGCCCGGTGCCGCTGAGATAGTCGCCGCTATGGCCGTGGCAGCCGCCAACTGGTCGTGGACCGACCGTGTCACGGTGACAAGCGATCCGGCCGAAGCCACAGCAGCGGCCCGAATCGATCACTTCGACCCGAAGGTCCAGCGGGACCGTGTCCTCTACCTCGGATCTCCTTCTGACCTTGGCCCCGAGATTCTCCCCGCCGTCGGCATTCTCACCACAGACGATGTGCCGAGGACCGACCTCTCCGTGCTCTGCAGCGGGGAACTCACCGTCGAGATCGCGCCGACACAACTACGTCTTCGGGCATGTCGACTGACCCCTGAGGCACAGGCTGGCATCGCAGAGGCGCTGTGCACCGCAGATACTGCCCCGAGCATCGAGGCTCCCGAACACCAGATGGTGCTCGGAGGAGTCGTCGATCGGTATGCCGAGGCCGAAGTGGCACCACCTGTCGCTGCAGAGTCTGCGGGAGCGGTGGTACGGGAGGTGCGGGTGCTGACCAACGCGGCCACGATCACCGGCGCAGCCGAGGAGGTCATGGCGGGGTCGGGCCGCCACTTCGAGCTGGTGGCCCTCCTTGCACTGAGTGGCAGCCTCACCAAAGAGGATGCCCGGGCCGCCATCTACGGATCCGGATCAAGTACCGACAACGTCACGAACGTGGCGTCTCAGGCTCGCAAGATGCTCGGCACGGACGGGACCGGCCAGCTCTTCCTCCCTGAGGCTGGATCCAAGGGAATGCTTGCGCTCTCCTCGCGAGTCACCAGCGACCTGAAGCGACTGTGCGACACTGTGGCGACCGCCATCACGGCGTGTCCAGCTGAAGCTATCCGGCTCTATGCCGTGGGACTCGACCTTATCGAAGTGACCCCGGGGTCGCCTATCGACCACTCATGGAACTGGTGGATCCACTATGCCGCCATTGCCGAACGAGCTGCCGTTCAAGCCGCGTGCAACCTGGCCAGACTCACGATCGACACCAAGGGAAACCTGGATGTCGCCCGCCACGGCATCACCCAGGCCCGCGCCGTTTCCCCGTACGCCGAGGAGCTCTACCGCTCGGCCATTGAACTCGCCGGAGCAGCGGGCAACCTCGGGTGGGCACAGCGAGAGTGGGACGAACTACGGCGCATGCTGACCGATCTCTCCCCTGGCGCATCACCGAGCCTCGCAACCGAAGCGGTCTACCGGGCGGCGATGCAACCGAATCTGCAAGATGAGACCGGGAGGGAACGCAATCCCCTTCCACTCGCTGCCAGTCTTCGGTGACGACCATGCTGGTATCTGTTGACCACTGGGATGTCAGGGCCACCGAGATGGCGCTGGTCCGGTCCGCACCGAAGTCGGAACGGATTCGGCTGGCAGGACGCCCTGCGTCGGCCAACCTCGCATGCGAGAACCGTCGTTCGGGGCGGCGGCCTGTCCTGGCATGGCCGGCGTTCGGCGCACTTCTTCGAACACGCGTAGGTACTGCCGGGCGCGAGTCCTCTGGGCCGACCTTGAACCTTTGGTGCATGATTTCCCGGTGACCGACGACGGGATCGACCCGCTCAGTGGGGGCGGGGATCGTGAGCTGCGGTTTGCCGCGCTCGGGCTGCCCGACGCCAACAACCAGGTCTGGAGCCGCGATCGGCTCTTTCGCCACGGAGTGCTCGCCGAGAAGTCAAAGGAGCTCGACGGCCTCCTCGGTCGCCTCTACGGGACCGCGGTGAACCTCCTCCCACAGCTCGAGGTGCCGGGCTCGATGACGCTCCTCGCGCACTGCGTCCGCGAGATCTACAACCGTTACCCGAACTTCGACGGGTTCGCCGTCCCGAAGGAACAGGCCAACCGCGACAACGCGGTCCGGTCGCTCGAGAAGGTCTGGGTTACGCGCGACGAACGCCTGGGCGATTTCGAAGCCGAGATGCCGGACGGGCTCGCCGACGACCCGTTCTTCACGGTCCGGCTGTCCGTCCACGTCGCCGTCGACGCCGTCGTCGTCGCCGAGCGCGCCGGCACTAAGGCCGCTCGTGAACGCCACCGCTACTGGGTCAATGCGACAGCGCCGGCAGCGTTCGGCGGCAACTCGGGGCCAAGCGAGGACGAAGCGCATCGCTGCGTCAAGTTCTTCATCGGCCATGCACACGTCGGCACAACGCTGCACCGATTCGAGCGAGTCCAGGTCGAGCAGCAGTTTTCTCTCTTCGAGCGCCTCCTCGACAACCGCCTCCGGGAGTTCCTCAACGCGAGCGACGAGGTAGCCAAGCTGCTCGCTGAGGCGAACACCCCTCGGCCGACGAATGGAGGCGGGACCCATGTCTAAACACGACGCCCCCGAGTGGCAGGCCCCGACCGACGAGCAGCTTCGCCGGGCGCTCATTCTCGTCGGCCACTCCGAGCGGGCACGGCTCTTCTATCAACAGCTCGAGAACCCGCGATGGCTCGCGCCGCTCAACCGGCACAAGGTCTTCGACGAGGCGCCCGCACCGGTGCCCGTCGAGGAGTACCTGCAATATCCCCGTTGGCTCGAGGGCGACTATCTCGTTCGCGTAGCCGCGATCGTCCCCGACGAGGTCACCGAAGTCCTCCTCAAACTGAAAGACAACGGGAACCCGTGGGCACATCGCCAAGTCATCGCCGCCTCCGTTGCGATGCCGGCCGAGTACGCCGCACGTCTCGTGGACCGGATCACCGCCTTCGCCGCGGCGGGCCGGACCACGATGCTCCATCCCGAGGCCCTCGTCGAACTCCTCGAGCACCTCGCCACGCTCGAACACGCCAAAGCGTTCAGGAAGATGGCGAACGCCCTCTACGGTCCGATCCCCCCATCGGCTGAGGAAGAGGCGTCGCCGCTCCCGATCCGGCGGGTCGCGGCGGGTCTCGACGACTACTGGTATGGAACGACGCTGCCGCGCGCCTGGGTGGTGCTCAAAGAACGCTTCGGGCTGAACGCGATCCAGACGCCCGTTCGGTGGCTCCGGGACTGGCAACGCATGGCTGGCTATGCGGACGAAAACGACCACGACATGTCCCACATCTGGTGCCAGTCGGTCGCCGCGGCCAGCGGCGGCCCGACGGCAAGCCCGATTGGCGACGCGCTCGTCGGACTCCTGGTCGAGGAGGTGGTCGACTTGTGGCGAGCGGGAACACCGCTCGACGAGCTGGAGACGATCCTCGAGCATGGCAAGCAACCGGTCTTTCTTCGTATCTCGATGTACCTGCTTGCGGTGGCAATCGGCGAGAGGGACGACGAGGGCGCGATGACGAAGGCGCGGGAGCTCCTCGTGACCGAGCGGGCATTCGACACAGCCGTACGCCACGAGTTCGCCGCACTGGCACGGGCCGTCCTCGGACGAGCTGACGCGGCGTTCGTCGAACGCTGGACCGAGGCGCTCCTCGCCCATCCCAGCATCGACGATGCGAAGCTTCGCGAGAACCTGGCGCGGGACGAGCGGACTCTGGAGGAGGTCTCCGACGAGGAGCTCACACGCACCCGGCGAGGAGCTCGACGACTGATCCTCACCGCAATCGGCGATCCGCTCCCGTCGTCGATCGCGCGCTTGCTCGCAGAGTTCGACAAAGAGTTCGGCGAACACGGACCCGAGCCAGACGACGTACCGTTCCGCCTGACCTCCGGCTTCACGGGGCCGATCAGTCCATTGCCATTCGACGAGCTCGCTTCGCTTTCGGCGTCCGAGGTCGTCGCCTTCTTGCGGTCGTGGGAACCCAGCGAGCCGTTGGAGTGGCCACCTCCTCCCACGCCCGAGGGCCTCGGTCGAGCGCTCACCAAACTCGCCGCGACGAACCCGACAGGGTTCGCCGAGGTGCTTGACGGGGCCACCGACCTCGACCCGACCTACCTCCGCGGGCTGCTCGACGGATTCGAGACGGCGTTGCGCAACGGCACCGCCTTCCCGTGGCCGCCGGTGCTGCGACTCGTGAACTTCGTCGCCACGCGACCCGACGAGGGCGAGGACGTGACCGCGCACTTCATGCAGCACGACGTCGGTTGGCGATGGTCGCACTCACAAGCTGCTCGGCTACTCCGGAGTGGCATTGAGAAGCACCCGCCACTACTCGGTCCCCCGATCGAAGAGCGCGAGCACATCTGGGCGGCGTTGGCGCTCTTGGCCGAGAGCCCGAATCCGACGGCGGAGGAGGACGCCGGGTACGGCGGGTCGATGGGTCCGCTTGACCGCTCGCTCAACGTTGTGCGCGGTCAAGCGATGCGCGCAGTACTCGGCTACCTTGCCTGGGTGCGCCGCCTCACCGACGGCGAGATCACCGAGTCCGAGCTCGGTGAGGTGGCTTCGCTCCTTGGCCGCCACCTCAACCCCGACCACGACCCGAGCACGGCGATCCGCAGCGTCTACGGCGAGCACTTCTGGTACTTATTGGAGGCCCTGCCGGAGTGGACGACCGGGAATGTGTTGCACATCTTCTCCGAGGGAACGCCATCTGAGACCGCTCTCGGGGACGCGGCGTGGTCGTCCTATCTCGCGAGGCACAACCCGAACCGCCGTCTGTTTGAGCTACTCGCGGGGCAATACCAGCGTCGGGTCGAACGGCTGACCGGCGTCTCGACGGAAGACATAGACCGCGCCCGCGACATCGAGTCAGGCGCGGCAGGGCTCGCCGAGCACATCCTCCTCCTGTACGTGCAAGGAACAATCACGCTCGACAGCCAGGACCGACTGCTATACGCGCTCTTTGAGGGCGCGCCGGCGACCGTGCTCGGCGAAGCACTCGGCCACCTGTTCTGGCGACTCTTTCGGACGGAGGGGCCGCTGGATGACGAACTACTCGATCGGGTCATGCGGCTCTGGGAGTGGCGCGCCACCGAAGTTGCCGCGGGTCGTGGTGATCTCGCCGAGCTTCGCGGATTCGGCTGGTTGGTCAGAGCTGGCCGGTTCCCCGTTGACTGGACGCTCGCCAACCTGGCCGACGTCACGAAAACGCTCGGGTCGGTCGAGATGCCGGAGCAGATCGGCGAGGAGATCGCGCCCTACGCGCGCTCACACACGAGCCTCGTACTGGCCGTTCTTCAGGGGTTCGTCGGCAACCAAGGAGGCGACTGGGTTGCCCATCTCCTCGCGAAGCACGCGGTGCCGGCGATCGCGGTGGCCCTTCAATCTCCGGACGACGCGTTGCAGCGCGCAGGGAGCGCACTGATGAATGCGTTGGCCGAGGCGGGCATCTCCGACATTCGCGCGCAGGTGGACGAGTTCAATTTCGCCGAATAGAAGGCTGTCACGCTTCGCGTCAACAATCCGCGCAGTCCCGGCCGTGACGCGGACTGTGTCCAGATCGTTATTGCGGGATACTCCGGACACACAGAACGACAACCTCGGCACTGCAGGTCAAGCACAAGAGCCTGAATTAAGCGATCTGCTCTCGTCATTCATCGCCAGAAGGTTGGCCGCAGATGCACATGCGTCACCAACTGAAGCACAAGAAGCGTCATGACCACTTCGAGTTGCCGGTTCAACCGGTCAACCCGCGTGCTTGAGGGTGGAGCGCTCGATCTGCTGTGCTCGTTGGTAGCTGACGCCTGCCAGGGATGCCGCATCCCGAAGGGTGAGCCCTTCACTCCGCAGGGCGAGCACCGCGTTGCGCACCGCATCGCTCGCCGCGCTACCGATCTCCTCGGCTTGCCGACGCAAGGCGACCGCCTCGCGTGCTGCGGCTCCTGCCGCACCGGGGTAGACCGTCTCGATCTCGATCGCGTACGTGCCGGGCGTCTCGCCGGTCATCAGCTCGACCACCTCGGCCACGTCAGCTGACACCTGGTCGAGGCGACGCGCTTGGCTGATCGCTCCGGGTAGTTCGGGCACTGTCACCACCCACCAACCGGTGGAGTCCCACTCACATCGCACCGTGTAGGTCTTCATCGTTCCTCCTCGATCCACTTCTCACCGAACTCCGGCGCCAGGCTCGCCTGGATCGTCCGCAATGTTCCGGGCGCCTGCTGCTTGACACCCGCTTTGATCGTGCACGTGTGTCCTCCCGGGCCTCGCCACTTCTCGTGGGAGCCGACCACCGCCACTTTCTCACAGCCCATCGATTGGAGCAGGGTGCGCAAGGCTTTGGTACTGATCGGTTTCACTAGATTAGTCTATCCGGTAGCCACGTACAAGGCAATCGACTAGACTTAGTAGAGCCTTTCTCCGTTGCTCCCCGGACTGGCTCTTCGGCCGCACCAGCCGGCGACCTCGTGTCGTCCGGGCGAGCGGCACTCCAGCGGAGGCTCGCTTGGCCGTTGTCGGCTCCCATCCTGTTGGAACCAAGGGCGGCCGGCAATGGCCTCTTGAGGAGCCCCCTTTTCCCCCACCCAACCGATATTCCAAGCTCGACCGGCATGCCGGGTTCGACCGGGCGAAGTCGACGTCGATACCACCCGATGGTCGGCGTTCGTCCTTCGTAGAGCATCATGGCCAACTCCTCCGCCATGGCCCGATAGTCGACATAGCGAGCCTGATCTCGAGTTCGATCGAGTTCCTCGCGTAGAGCGGCAAGATGCCGCAACGTGATCGCCGAGAGCGAGTCGAGGTCGACGTAGTTCGTCATGCCGTGTGCTCAGGAATCCAGTCCGGGAAAGCCGAGCTGGCCTCCCGGAAGACTCGGGTGCAGGGAGATCACCGGTGCGGGCTCCCGATCGGACATCCCGTCGCCTGTACGGTCCGATGCGGCATCTTCCCCACCTCGTGCTGCATGCAACAGGGTGCTGACCGCGTCGTCATAGTCCATCTGTGATTGGCCACCTTCGAGGAGGACCATCACGGCCCGCCCGATCCGCCCCGGGTGATTCCGGAGTGGCAGCAGTGCATCCTTCGCCAAACGAAGAAGGTCCTTCGAAGGTGGCGCCCCGAGAGCCTCTCCGAAGAGGTAGTCGGCCATCGGACGACACGCCTGGGCGATCGTGTCGATCCGAGTGACGGTCGCCCGTCCGGCGGGCGTACGTTTCCGAGGAAGGCTCATATGAGGAACTGGGCCGTGGGCCTCGGTTCTGAAGGCACTTCGCAAAGGTTTCGAAGTTTCTCGTCAAGCGTGTCGATTCTCAACCCAGTTCTTCGTGTGAGGAAAACCCGAAGGGCCAGATCGTGCCGACCAGCACGCTGATGCTGATCGGCGGCGCACTCTGCGCCCTCGTCTTCGGAACAGTGGGGCTGGTCACCATCGCCGCCAACAGTGCTGCCGGCTCATCAACAGCTCCCGTCCTCGCCACGGCGGCAGTGCCGATCCCCGCCCTCATCCCAGTCCTCGAGCAGGCGGGCTCCCTCTGCCCGGGGATCTCTGCGCCGCTGCTCGCCGCCCAGATTGACGCGGAGTCCGGCTGGAACCCGGCTGCGGTCTCCCCCGCTGGGGCGGAAGGCATCGCCCAGTTTCTGCCGGCCACCTTCGCCGCCTATGGCCGCAACGACGACGGCACCGGGAACGTGTCGCCGTTTAATCCGACCGACGCGGTGATGGCGATGGGCCGGTACGACTGCGCACTCCTCGCTGCTGTCTCGGGAATCATCGGCGAGGACCCGGTCTCCCTCATGCTCGCCGCCTACAACGCGGGACTCGGTGCGGTGCTGGCGCACGGAGGCGTCCCTCCGTATGTAGAGACCGAGGCCTACGTGGCGAAGGTACTCGCCCTTGTGCCCACCTACGCACTGGCGCTCAGCCCACAGCCCGGTTCTCCCTCCTTCGCACAGGCGGTTGTGGCTGCGGCCACCGGCGAGATCGGAATCCCCTACTCGTGGGGTGGAGGCAGTGTCACCGGCCCGACCTTCGGGATCGCCACCGGGGCCACAACCATGGGTTTCGACTGTTCCGGCCTGGTGCTCTTTGCGATCGCTCAGGCGTCGGGTGGCCAGGTCGTGCTCCCCCACTCCTCCGAGCTGCAGGCGACCATGGGTACCCCGGTCGCACCCCCAGCCATCGCTCCCGGCGACGTGATCGCCTTCGCTCTCGGGCCGGATCCCACCGATTTCGACCACATCGGCATCTACATCGGCAACAACCAGATGATCGACGCGCCCGAGACGGGCAGCGTTGTCCGGGTCGACACCCTCAACTCCTACTGGCAAGGCGTGCCCTCGGTGATCCGGAGCTTCGGATGACATCGCGGATGGTGAATTGCTTCACTCGGATTGCCGTTGTCACGCTCGCGCTCGGCGCTACTGCCTGCGGTACTCCGGCGACCTCGAACAGCAAAGCGAACCCGACCCGGTCGACACCTTCCGTCTCCAGCTCGCCGAGCTCCGCCGGCAGCTCGAGCGCAAGTGTCTGCCCCACGGCCCACTGTCCGGCTCGCGTATCCGGCCCCTCTGCGCCAGCGTTGCCGAATCCAGGGGTGGACCTCCACTCGGCCACCGCCGTCGCCCTGGCCGAGGTGGAAGCAACCTGGACCCTGAACACCACGACGGCGAGCGGATGGTACTCGGGGGAACTGGCAGCAACCGCCTACATGACTCAGACGTACGCCAGCTCGATCCGAGCCAATCCGCCAGTGATGTCCGGCGATGTGACATGGTCAACCTGGGCAGCCCACCAGGTGACCACCTCGGTGGCAGCCGCGGTCGAACCGATCGCCGCCTCCGACCCTGGTGGCCCGATCGACACCGCCACCTCCGCCTACGCCAAGATCGCCGCCACTGTCACCCCTACCGGTGCAGGCGGCTGGGTAGGACCATCCGAGCTGTGGGTGACCTACGTCGCACTCGCCCGGGTGGACCTCGGTGCGATCTGGCAGGTCACCAGTACCGAGACTGTCCGATGAGTGCCCCGAAGTGGGGATGGCGTGGGGCGCACCCAGGGGCCGGGGTCACCACCCTCGCCGAACACCTCGGCGGAGCGGATCTTGGGGTGGGGCTACCAGCACCGCGCCACCCGCTTGCCGCGCTGCCCACTCTGGTGGTGTGTCGGTCGTCGTTCGACGGTCTGGTCGCGGCCCAACAGCTGGCAGCAACCGAGCTGTCTCGCCCGGACCGCTGGACCTGCGTCGGTCTGGTGGTGGTGGCTGACAGCGCCGTCCCGCAGGTCGGGACGGAACTGGAGCTGGCCGCACTCGTGGCGGGGGGCTACCCGGCGCACTGGACGATCCCGTGGATGGATGTCTGGCACGAGTCTGACCACGACCAACGCGCCAGCCCGTCCACCCGGCTCCTCACCCGCCTCCTTCCTTCTCGCGCCCATCAGGTCAACCCACGAACAACCCGTCCAACCAAGGAGCAGCCATGACCGCCCACGCCTTCCTCACTGCCAAGCTCGCCGTCTTCGGCGTGGTAAACCCCGGCACCGGTATCCAACCTCCGGGTACCCAGGGGATCGTCACCGCTCTCGGGTACGTCTCGTGGATCGTCTGTGCGTTGTGTGTGGCCGGGGTCCTGATGGTCGCAGGCCGCATGGCCCTCCACCATCGCCAGGGCATCGGTGGCGAGCACATGAGCGGGCTGGCGTGGGTGCTCGGTGCCTGCATCTTGGTCGCAGCCGGCTCCGGAGTGGTTGGAGCGCTCATTTGAGACGACACCGGAAGGTTGACGCCGATTCCCAGGCACTCCCCCGCCCTCGCTTCCTCATCCCAGTCGTTGCCCTCGGAATGCTTGCCGTCCTCACCGCGTGGATCGTGGCAGCACCGGGCGGTGGCCACGAGGTGGCCCGGCTTACCCCCACTCACGCCACGGCGATCCCAAGGGGAGCGACCCCGAGGATCGCATCAACAGGGACCCACCAGACGCTTACCAGTGGGGTCTCCAGCGGTCAGGCGGCATCCGACCAGTCAGTCCCTGACGTGCCTCCAGCCGGTACTACCTGGCAGATCACCGACACGGTGGCGCTCCCGACCTCTCCGACCGCCGGGCCGAGCAGCGTTGCCGGTGGCATTCCGACAGGGTTCGCCCACTCCCCGACCGGCGCCTTGTTCGCCGCTGCCCAGATCAGCTCCCGCTTGGAGATCGAGCCGAACTTCGTGGCGCTGGCGTTGGTCGACGTGGCACCGACACCCGGCCGGGCCAAGGCGCTGACCGACCTGGCGTCCATCGGCGCCAGCAACCCGGCCCACCCGGTGCCCGGCAGCTACTTGCAGCTGGCCGGATTCCAGTTCGTCAGCTACACCGACTCCACCTCGGTCATCCAACTGCTCACCGCCCGCTACGACGGGAGCTACCAGGTCGACACGCTGACCGTCACCTGGGACGGCTCGGACTGGCAGTTGGTGATGACCCCAGGCGGCGAGGAGACCCCGAACCAGCAAGTGGTCACCTCGACGGTCGGGTTCGTCGTATGGGGAGGTGTCTGATGTCGGTGCTCTCGGCCGCGTGCCCGGTACTCGGACCGCTCTGTTCGGCCGCGCAGGGTGCAGGCAGTGCGGTCGGCGGAGCGGTCTCAGGAGGGATCCTGTCTTCCATCGCCTCTGCCTTCGCCAAGGCAGAGGGCGAGATGCTCAAGTTGCTGCTGTCGGCCTGGGTGAACGTGCCTACTCCGAGCCTGTCCTCGTCGTCGGGCACGGTCGGGTTCCTCCAGTCCAGTCTCAGTTGGTACGTAGCAGCGGCTGCGGTACTGGGGCTGCTGGTAGCTGCGGCCCGGTTGGCCATCGAACGCAAGCCTGACGCCGCCAAGGATGCCGCTACCGGAATGGTCACCACCTTGGTGACCATCGGCGCCGGTGTGGCCACCGTGTCGCTGCTGTCTGCGGCAGGCGACGCGTTCTCGACCTGGATACTCAATCAGGCCGCCAGCGGCGGGAGTTCCTCGACCCAGGCGCTGAGCCAGCTCGGAAGCTTCGCGGCGCTCCAGGCCACCGCCGGTCCCGGCCTCATCATCCTCGTCTCCGTCCTTGCCATCATCGGCATGGTCGTACAGCTGGCGATGGTGCTCGTCCGCTCGGTGCTGCTCGTCGTGCTGGTCGGCGTGTGGCCGCTGGCGGCTGCATCGTCGATGACCGAGATGGGTCGTCAGTGGTACAAGAAGATCACCGGCTGGATGATCGCGTTCTTGTTGTTCAAGCCGGCCGCGGCCATCGTCTACGCCGCGGCGATCAAGATGACCCTCGACTCCAAGAGCGAACTCGGAAGTCTCGAGGGCGTCATCTTGATCATCCTCGCCTCGCTGACCCTTCCTGCGCTCATGAAGTTCGTCGTGCCCGCAGTCTCCGCAGTCGGGTCGATGGGTGCGGGCGAGGTCGTGGGGGCAGGGATCGCGGTCGCCAGCGGTGCCGCCATGGTCATCGGCACCGCTGGTGCGGGTGCCGCGGCTGCTGGTGCCGGCGCAGCAGGGGGCGCTGCGGGTGGCGCTGCGGGTGGTGGTGCCGGCAGCATTGTCGGAGGAGGTGCCGGGATGCCGCCGGGCGGCGGCGGCTCGGGTGGCGGCTCCGCAGGTGGGGCAGCCGCCGAAGGAGAGTCGGCCGGGTCCGGGACAACGTCACAGGGTGGGACAGCGTCACAAGGTGGTACTGCGTCCGGGTCGTCGGGTTCCGGGAGCTCACCTCGACCCGGTCTCGCCCAGTTGGTCGGAACGATGCGGGCCGGCGATGCAGGTCACGGGGGAAGCGGAGTCATCGAAGGCCAGCCATCCGGCGCCGGGTCGCCTGCACAGAGCGCAGCGACGATATGACCACCGCCACGCCTGTTCCCCGCACGTATGGCAACTGGCGACGACCGACCTCGCCGGGTATCGGGAACCTCGGGCTGCTCGCAACCTTGGTCCTCCTCACGGGGACGGTGATGGCGGTCATCGCAGCCATGGTCTTCTGGCCCGCCGCGTTGGCGGTGGTGTTCCTCACGTTCAGCCTGCTCGTGCCCCTCGCCGTCCGGGACCGCCACGGACGCAACGGATTCCAGGTACTCCTCCCCCGCCTGGTCGCCGCCCGAAGCGCCCGCACCGGTTCCAACCTCTATCGATCCGGCCCGCTCAGCCGCATCCCACAGGGAACCTGCCGCCTCCCTGGCATCGCAGCCGGCATCGAGGCGACCGACGCCAAGGATGCCTGGGGACGCCCTTTTGCCGTGCTCCTCCACCCGAGTGTCGGCCAGGTCACCGCCGTCATCGCTGCCACCTCTGACGGAGCCGCGCTCGTAGACACGGAAGAGGTCGACAACCGGGTCGCCCACTGGGGTGCGTGGCTGTCCGACCTCGGCCACGAGCCGGGGCTGGTCGGCGCTTCGGTCGTCATCGAGTCCGCCCCGGATACCGGTACCCGGCTGAGGCGCGAGATCGAGGACAACATCGACCGGAGCTCACCTGCCGTCGCTCAAGATGTGCTCGCCGCCATCGCAGACACGTACCCGCGTGGGTCGGCGGCCATGGCCTGTTACGTGACCCTGACCTGGTCGACGGCACCGCGGGCCGGGACGGGCAGACCCAGGACCGTGGCCGAGATGGCGGTCCACATCGGACAACGCCTCCCCGGGCTTACCCAAACCCTCGGGGCCACCGGAGCCGGGGCGGCCCGACCGATGACCACCGCAGGCCTGGCCCGGTGCGCCCGGGTCTCCTATGACCCGGCTGCCCATGCCGCCATCGAACACTTGACTGCCGGCGACGGGGGCATGCACTGGGATGAGGCCGGCCCGTCGGCAACCGAGGAGCACTTCGACCGCTACCGCCACGATTCCGGATTGTCGGTGAGCTGGTTCATGGCGAAGGCCCCGGCCGGGCACGTGTTCTCCAACACCTTGGCCCAGCTGCTCAGCCCCCACCCGGACATCGCCAGAAAGCGGGTGGCCCTCCTCTACCGACCCCACGACTCGGCTTCAGCGGCCAAGACAGTGGAGCGGGACCGCCTCGACGCCGCCTTTGTCGCCTCGGGCAAGAAGTTCGGGCGGGCCCGGGATGCCATCTCTGCGACCGCGGCAGACAAGAGCGCGGAGGAAGAGGCACAAGGGGCAGGTCTCGTGCGTTTCGGCCTGATCGCGACCGCCACCGTCCTCGCCGGAGGGGACAGCGCCGGCTCGGAGGTAGAGCTGGCCATCGTGGCCATGGAGAACATGGCGGCGGCCTCGCGGATCACTCTGCGGCCAGCCTTCGGCTGCCAGGCATCCGCCTTCGCCGCCACCCTGCCGCTCGGCCTTGTCCTCCCAAGCCACCTGCGGGTGCCCCAGTCGATCCGGGAGATGCTGTGAGGGGGGCGTCGTCGTGAGGCGGCCTGTCACATCACCCACAGACCTTCCCCCCGTGACGGTCGGCACAGGGCAGAAGGCACGCCGCGGTCGCACAGGCGCAGCGCGCATCCCCGCCCGAGGGTTCCCGGGCCGGGGCGGAGGCCAGGCCACCTACGTCGAGGCTGCTCCCGAGTGGCGAGCGACCACCCGCCAGGTCTGCGGGCTGTGGCCCTTCATCGCCGGGTCGGGGACGCCCATGGTCGGCGTCCCCGTCGGGCGGGACCTGCGTTCAGCCTCCACGGTCTGTTGTGACCCGATCAGCTGGTTCGCTCGGGCCGGATTGATCGCCAACCCATCGATGTTCGTCCTCGGCAAACCCGGGCTGGGCAAGTCGTCTCTGATCCGACGCATGGCGATCGGTCTGTGCGGATACGGGGTCCAGCCCCTCGTCTTCGGGGACCTGAAGCCCGACTACGTGGACCTGGTCACAGCTCTCGGTGGAAACGTAGTGGCGCTCGGCCGTGGTCAGGGTGCCCTCAACGTGCTCGACCCGGGGGCCGCGACATCCGCTGCGCTCCGGCTCTGCGGTGATGCCCGGATCAAGCTGACCGAGGACGCGCTCGGGCGCCGGCTCACCATGGTGGCAGCGCTGGTGGGCCTCAACCGCAGGGACCGTGTCACCGACGTCGAAGAGGCGATCATCGCCGCCGCTCTCTCCGTGCTCGACGAGCACCATCGACCGGGGGAAGCGACGCTTCTCGAGCTGATCGCCGTGTTGGAGGAAGGTCCCGAGGAGCTTCGTCGGGTGACCCTTGCCCGAAGCAGCGACGCCCGTTACCGGGAGGCCACCGATGGCCTGCAGGCGTCGCTCGTCGCCCTGGTCGACGGCGCCCTCGGGTCCACCTTCGCCAAGCGCACCTCGGTGCCGGTGACACTCTCGGCGCCGTTGTGCATCGACATCTCCGGAATCGGAGAGAGCGATGAGAAGCTCCAGGCCGCGGTACTGCTCGCCTGTTGGGGAGAAGGCTTCGGAGCCATCGCAGCCGCGCAAGCTCTGGCAGACGCCGCCCTCGAGCCCCAGCGGAACTTCTTCATCGTCTTGGACGAGCTGTGGCGGGTGCTGCGGGCAGGCGAAGGCCTCGTCGACCGGGTCGACGCCCTCACCCGGCTCAACCGGCAAAAGGGCGTGGGGATGGCGCTCGTCACCCACACCATGGCCGATCTGTTGGCGCTGCCGAACGAGTCGGATCGGATGAAGGCCCAGGGATTCGCCGAACGGGCCGGGTTCATCGCCACCGCAGGCCTGGCCGCCGACCAGCTCCCGGCACTCGAGCGGGTGGTCGCACTGTCTGAGCCGGAACGGAACCTCATCACCTCGTGGTCCTCTCCACCGTCGTGGGACGTGGTGGCGGAGACGGAGGCACCCCCACCTGGCCGGGGGAAGTTCCTGATCAAGGTCGGCGGCCGTCCCGGCATCCCTATCGAGGTGGTCCTCACCGAGGCGGAGCGAGCGGTCAACGACACCAACAAGCAGTGGAGGCAGAACGCATGAAGAGACCCCGATGAGACGACCCCGCAATCGCATCTCCCAGAACACCATGACCGAGGAGCTCTACGCAGTCATCGCCATCGGTGGTGCGACACTCCTGCTGGCGGTGGTCTGGTGCGCGGCCCACCTGGGGGCGGGGATCGATCACTTGACCCCTCCCCCGGCCAACCCGGTAGCCCTCGTCGTCGATCTGCTGAGAAAGAAGACCCCGTGGCCGGTGGCCGGTACCTACGTCCTGATCGCGGAGATCGTCACTGCTGCCATTGTCACCCTGCTGGTCGCCCTCATGGTGGGTCACTACCGCAACCGGCACGAGGTGATCGATCTGCTGGCAAGGCGGCTGCCCCGGAACCCACGCGCACTGCGTCGCTACACCGACCAGCGCTATGCACCGGTGGCCTCCGAGGTCGGACCGGGCCTCGCGCTCGGACGGGACGTGGTCAGCGGTCAAGTCATCCGCCAGTCGTGGGAGGACGTCACCGCCGTCATCGCCGGAGCACGGACCGGCAAGACCACCTCGCAGGTGGCCCCCGCCATCCTGGCTGCCCCGGGTGCCGTCTACACGTGTTCGAACAAGCGCGATGTCGTCGACCTCACGGCAGCTGCCCGCGGGAAGAACGCGGCCGTGTGGATCTTCGATCCTCAGGGCATCGCCGACGGGCATCCGACCTGGTGGTGGAACCCACTCGACATGGCCGGTGACCTCGCCGGTGCACGGACACTGGCGGGACTGTTCGCCGCGGCCAGCCGCCCACCCGGAGCGCAACGGGATGCCTACTTCGACCCCGAGGGAGAAGAGCTACTGGCCATCCTGTTGTTGGCGGCGCATCTCACCACCCAACCGTTGACCGCCGTCTATCGGTGGCTGGCAACGGGACGAAACGAGGGAATCGTCCAGGCACTGATCGAACAAGGTCACGAGCTCGCGGCCGAAGCGCTCGCCGACGTCATGAAGCAGCCGGAGAAGCAGCGTGCGGGCGTCTTCGGCACCGCCCGCAAGAACGTCTCGTTCCTCGCTGATCCGAACCTCGGGACGTGGATCGCCGATGGTCACGACAAACGTCCACGGTTCGATGCAGACGCCTTCGCTGCCTCGACGGACACGCTGTACTCGCTGTCTAAGGAAGGTCCGGGCTCTGCCGGTCCACTGACCGCGGCACTGACCGCGGCGGTGGTGCTCGCCGCTGAACGCCTGGCTGCCAGTTCCCCCCGAGGCAGGCTGGCGATCCCGATGGTCTGTCCCTTGGACGAGGTGGCCAACGTCTGTCGGTGGCGGGAGCTACCCGATCTCTACTCGCACTACGGGTCACGGGGCATCATCTTGTTGTCGTTCCTCCAGTCGTGGTCCCAAGGGGTCGACGTCTGGGGCGAACAAGGCATGCGCAAGCTCTGGGGGGCCGCCAACATTCGCCTCTACGGGGGAGGGTCCAACGAGGAGGGCTTCCTCCGGGACATCTCCGCGGTGTGCGGGGAGATGGATGCCCGCCAACTCACCACCTCGTACAACGGCGGGCGCATGGGCCAGAGTCGGTCGTACGCGACAAGGCGGGAGCCGATCTTCGACGTGGCGACCTTGGCCGCGCTCCCCCGGGGCCGGGCATTGCTCATGGCCTCGGGCATCGACCCGGTGCTCATCCGCACCGAGAGTGTCCTCGACGGCCGGTTCGGTCCATCGGTCCGGGAGTCCCTCGCCATTCGGATCCCGAGCCACACACAATCTCGAACGCCAGTTCAGGACCGCACGTGAGTGCCGCTGAGCCGGGCATCGTGGACCCGTCCCTACTCACCGAGGTCGAGCCGCCGGCCCCCCAGGTCGACGGCAATTCGACGGCACCGCTGTGGCCGGAGGGGTCAGCACCGATGTACCCCGACACCGCAACCTGGGTGGCCGAGTGGCTGTGTCCGAGGATGGAGCGGGAGATCACCCGCACCGTCGAGTGGTGCCCGAGGTGGTGGGACCACCCTGAGGCCGTCGAGCGTCTCGATGCGCTGTGGGAGGCATGGGAGTTCGGGCGCATCGGCGGAGGGCCCTGGAAGAGCGCGTGGTGGCTCACCCATGCCGACCGACACCTGCCTCGGCTGTGCCACCCGGACACCGGCCCCTTCGGGCATTGCCACACCCGCCACCGCCGGGACACCAAGGCGTGGACCTCCGAACCGACATCCAGCGAAGCACCCATTTCAGCCCCGACCAACACACTGACGACGGAGGAGCACACCGATGGCTGACGAAGAGAACATCGCCCAAGAGCTGCACGGACACCTCACCCAGATGCTGCGCACCTCGCTCTCCGGAGGGCTCCAGAGGAGCGAGGTGCGCGCCCGGCGCCACCACCAAGAGGCGGAGGCAGAACGGCGGTTGGCGACCGAGGCTGCCCGCCAGCTCGAGGAGCGCAAGCGGGCCGAACGGGAGTTGCACGCACTGGTCGCCCAACAGGCTCTCGCCCGCCAGGAAGCTGACCGAGAGGTCGAGGCGGGACGACAGACGGAACCGGAGACGCCGTCCGAGCTCGATCACCTGCTCGCTGAGTCGGTGCCGATGGAGGTCGAGGGAATCGAGGCGAACAGGCCGGCGGTGACGACCATCGATTTGGACGCGGACCTCGATTTGGATGTCGAGCTCGGGGTGGACCAGGCGCTGGCGAGCACGGGTCATGGCCGGTAGAGGCCAGACGCCAGCGTTTTGACCCGCTCCATCCTCTGCACCCGGTCCACCTCCATCCGCCCAGAGGGCGCCGTCGGGCCAACGCCCTCCGGGGCCGTGGGTGTCGCATCCGCCAATTACGCTGAAGGGAGGCACCGTTGAGACGCCGAAACCGGCGGAGGAGCAGTGAGAACCAGCTCACCTTCGACGAGCTGCTGAAAGGTGGCACTGATGAACAGCTACGGCCACAAGGCGAAGGACTACCTGGCCGAGTACTGCCCGACGTGGTACTCGGAGATCGAGGACAAAGAGGCCTACTTCACCGAGATCGGGGAGATAGCAGAGAGCCAAGTCTCCTCGATCTACTCGAAGCTCTCGAGACCGGAGCTGGGCGACAGCGACCTGGCGACCCGACAGATGGCCGAGGAGACGATCCGCGAGCTGCTCTATCCCCCGCCGGAGAGGCACCACCCCACGGCGGATTGGACCGAGGAGAACGGGGAGGACTTCGACGACGAGGCGAACCCGGCGGCGGGCTCGATGCTCGAGTGGGTCCAGATGCAACGAGAGATGCTGCTCGCCGAGGACTAGTCGCCTTCCGCCCCGCCGGACAGGCTGACCTCGCCCCACCTGGTCAGAGGGCCAAAGTCGAGGCCAACCTGGCTGCACTCCGCACCCTGCGGCTGCTCCAGTCGGAATCGAGAGCGCCGAGCCCCGACGAGCAGGCCACCCTCGCCCGGTGGGCGAGCTGGGGCGCGGTCCCCGAAGTGTTCGACGACGCCAGCGCTCGTTTCGCCACCACTCGGGCAGAGCTGGCCGTCCTCCTCTCCGATCGGGAGCTCGACGCGGCGAGGCGCACCACCATCAACGCGCACTACACCTCGGCAGCAGTGGTCGAAGCAGTGTGGTCTGTCGTCACCGACCTCGGGTTCACGACCGGACGAGTGCTGGAGCCGGGCTGTGGGTCCGGCAACTTCATCGGCTTCGCCCCGCAGGGCTGTGCCGTCACCGGGGTCGAGCTCGACCCGGTGACCGCGGCCATCGCCGCTGCCCTCTACCCCGAGGCCGACATCCGCAGCGAGTCCTTCGCAGACACCAGGCTCGCTCCCGGTGCCGTCGACCTCGTGATCGGGAACGTCCCCTTCGGCAAGTTGACCCTCCACGATCCAGACCACAACACCGGCCGCCATTCGATCCACAACCACTTCATCCTGAAGGGTCTCGATCTCACCCGTCCCGGCGGACTCGTCGCGGTTGTTACCAGCCGGTTCACGCTGGACGCCAAGGCAGACGCGGCCCGTCAAGCCATGGCCGAACGGGCCGACCTGATCGGCGCGATCCGACTGCCCGCGGGGACGTTTCGAGCGGCAGCGGGCACCGATGTGGTGTGCGACATCGTGGTGCTGTCCAAGCGGCTCCCCGACGCAGAATCTCGAGGTGAGTCGTGGATGTCGCTCGCCCCGGTCGTGACCGCAGATGGCGAGGTGGCAGTCAACGAGTACTTCGCCGCCCACCCCGAGATGATCCTCGGAGAACTGCGTCGGGTGAACGGCCAGTACGGGGAGCACGACATCGACGTCATTGCCGACCCGGACAAGACCATTGAGGCTGCCATCACCACGCTGGTGGCCGGTGCGGCCGAGCGCGGGCTCACCTATCAACCGGGGACAGCACCCGAACTCGCCGAAGAGCAGTCACTTGCGGCCACGCCAACCGCCTTGCCCGGTCCGCCTACCGTTGGGCCTGCCGCTGCGTCCACCACAGCGTCCACCACTGAACCCGCCAACCAGCTCGTCCGTGCATCGGACACCGAACGATCGACGGTGAGCAAGGAAGGCTCCATAGTGACCAGCGGAGTCGCCACGTTCGCCCGGGTGCGTGGGGGCGAGCTGGAGCCGTTCCAAGCGAAGCCGAAGAGCCGCGCCCCTGAGCTGCGGGCACTGTGCCACCTGCGGGACACCATGGCCGACGTGCTGGCGATCCAATCGGGCACCTCCGACGACGGCGCATTCCGCTCGGCCCAGGTGCTCCTGAACCAACGCTACGACGACTACGTCGCCCGGTTCGGACCGATCAGCCGGTTCACCACGTATGAGACCGGGCGGGTAGACCCTGACACTGGCGAGACGACCATTGGTCGGCGCAATCCAGAGCTCGGCGGATTCCGCACTGACCCGGACTTCCCGTCGCTACTCGCGCTCGAGGTCTTCGACCCCGAGTCCCAGAGCGCAACGAAGGCATCGATTTTCTCCGAGCGGGTGGTCGGCCCCCGTGAGGTGAAGAGCCACGCGGACAGCCCCGAAGAGGCGATCACCATCTGTCTCGACGAACAGGGCACGGTCACCCTCGAACGGGTGGCAACGCTCCTCGGCATCGATCCAGCAGATGCCCGGACACGACTTGGCGCCCTGGTATTCGATGATCCCGCCTCCGGCGAGCTGGTACCTGCTGCCCGCTACCTCTCGGGCAACGTCCGGGTAAAGCTGGCAGAGGCATCGTTGGCAGCGACGAACCACCCGAGTCTCGCGGTCAACGTGGTGGCGTTGGAAGCCATCCTCCCCGAGGACCTGGCACCCGAAGAGATCGATGCCAGACCAGGAGTCACCTGGATCGAGTCGTCCGACGTAGCCGCCTTCGTCCGAGAGGTCCTGGGTGCGAACCAGGTGGCGGTCGAACACGTCGAGGTCAACGCCACCTGGACGGTCAGCGTTCCGACCTGGCAGAAGCAGTCTGTGGCAATGACCTCGAACTGGGGTACCGATCGGGCAGATGGGGTGGGTCTGCTCACCAAGTCACTCAACCAGACGTCTGCCGCCGTCTATGACTCCGATGGCGACGGGGGCCGTGTCTTCAACCCGGAGGCGACCCTGTTGGCGAGAGAGAAGCAACAGGCACTCTCCGATCGCTTTTCCACCTGGGTGTGGGAGGACCCGGTGCGGGCCGAGCGGCTCGGTCGCCGCTACAACGAACTGTTCAACTCGGTGGTGCTTCCCACCTGGGATGGCAGTCACCAGAGCCTCTCCGGCCTGTCGGCTGCATTCACCCCGCACCCGCACCAGCTGGACGCCGCCTGGCGTTCCGTCCAGGAGCCGGCGGTCCTGCTCGGCCACGCAGTCGGGGCCGGCAAGACCGCCACCATGGTCATCGCCGGCATGGAAATGAAGCGACTGGGATTGGTGTCCAAACCGGCCTACGTGGTGCCGAACCACATGCTGGAGCAGTTCAGCGCCGAACTCCTCCAGGCCTATCCCCTGGCCAACATCCTGATGGCGACGAAGGAGGCCACCAGCAAAGACGCCATGAAGGAGTTCGTCGCCCGCTGTGCCACCGGAGACTGGGACGCGGTGGTCATCACCCACAGCGCTTTCGAGCGGATCCGGGTGTCCAAAGATGCCGAGATCGCCTACCGCGAGGCCCAGATCGCCGAGTACCGAGCCGCACAGAGCCAGTCGAAGGGCGAACACGGTCTCAGCGTGAAGAGGCTGGAAGCCGACATCATCCGCCTGGAGGAGCGGACCAAGTCCATACGAGAGGACCAACGGAGACTGGACGGCGTCACCTTCGAGGAGACCGGGGTCGATTACGTGTTCATCGACGAGGCCCATCTGTTCAAGAACCTGAGCTTCCCGACCCGCATCCAGGGGATCGGCGGAATGGGATCCAAACGGGCGACCGATCTCGACTTGAAGCTCCACCTCCTCCGCCAGCGACACGGCGGTCGGGTGGCCACCTTCGCCACGGCCACCTTCGTGTCCAACTCGATCTCCGAGCTGTACGTGATGCAGCGCTACCTCCAGCCGGCTGCCTTGAAGGCAGCCGGCATCGCCACCTTCGACGCCTGGGCTGCCAACTTCGGGCGGACGGTGAGCGCGCTGGAGCTGGCCCCTGACGGTGGCAGCTACCGGATGAAGGACCGTTTCGCCCGGTTCGCCAACGTCCCCGAGCTCCGGGCCATGTTCGCGGAGGTCGCCGACGTACGGACGGCTGAACAGCTCGATCTCCCGACCCCGAGACTCATCGGCACACGGGCAGAGGTCGTCGTCGTACCCCCATCGGTCACCCTTTCCACCTACGTGGAGAGCCTGGTCGCCCGGGCCGAGGCTGTCGCCCGGGGAGCCGTCCGGCCCGAAGAGGACAATATGCTGAAGATCACCGGCGACGGGAGAAAGGCTGCCCTCGACCTGCGACTGGTCGGGCTGACCCCTGATCCAGACGGGGGGAAGACGACCGCGGCAGCTGACCGCATCGCTCGGATCTGGCATGCCACCAAGGAGCGCCCCTATGCCACCATGGGCGAGCGTCTCGGTGCCCTCCAGCTGGTGTTCTGCGATCTCGGCACGCCACGGAAGGAGTGGAACCCCTACGACGAGCTGCGTGCCCAGTTGGTCGAACGTGGGATGCCCGCCACCTCGGTGCGGTTCATCCACGAGGCGAGGAACGACCGCGAGAAGGCGGAGGTCTTCGCCCAGTGCCGATCCGGTGCCATCAGCGTGCTTATCGGCTCCACCGAGAAGATGGGGGTGGGCACCAACGTCCAGCACCGTGCGGTGGCACTCCACCACCTCGACTGTCCCTGGCGACCCGCAGACATCGAACAACGAGAGGGCAGGATCCTCCGACAGGGGAACCTCAACCCAGATGTCGAGATCCTCCGATACGTGACCGAAGCGAGCTTCGACGTCTTCATGTGGGGAACTGTCGAACGCAAAGCCGCCTTCATCGCCCAGGTGACCCGGGGAGACACCGAGCTCTCCCGCCAGCTCGACGATGTCGGCGAGCAGTCGCTCAGCTACGGGGAGGTGAAGGCTCTGGCCACCGGCAATCCCCTGATCATGGAGAAGGCGGGTGTCGACTCCGAAGTGGCCAAACTCGAGCGCCTGGCGGCCGCCCACGCTTCCGACCAGCGCCGCCTGGCGAAGACCATTGCCAGCGCTGGGCCGGCCTCAGAGCGCCTGGAGCACGAGATCGACTTGCTCGAGGCCGCACTGGAACGCCGAGAGGACATCACCGGCGAGGCGTTTGCCGCCACCATCACCGGGGTGACCTGCAACAAGAGAACAGAAGTCGGAGAGCGGATCAAAGACGCACTCTCCGACGCACGGCACCGCTTCGACCAGACCGTGACCATCGGGCACCTCGCCGGATTCGACCTGGCGATTGCGGTGAAGGGCGACGCCGGGGAGACCGAGCTGCATCTCTTCTTCCCCGAAGCGCCGATCAGGCCGATCATCATCGCGGCTGCTGACATCGATCAGGAGCACCCGAGCGGGCTGGTGACGAGGCTCACCAATCGCCTCGGGGACTTGGAAGAGCGCCTGAGCAACGACGTGACAGAGCTCACCGCCATCCGACGTGATGCTGTCCAGGCAGACGAGCTGCTCGGCAAGCCATTCGATCAGGTAGGGCGACTCGCCAACTTGCGGGCTCGCCAGGCAGAGATCACCGACGCGCTGACGCCAAAACCAGGGGCGGAAGCAGAGATGGTCGAAACGGGCGTTGCATCTGACCAACCAGCTCTGGCCTCCGAGCGCGAGCCTCGGGTAGGGACCACCGATGTCCCAGCAGCGGCCGCCGACAGGACCTCCGACGCCCATATCCCCGTTGTGGTCGGTGGAGGCGGTTCGTCCCTGGACCTGGATGACGATCTCGATCTGGAACGCGAGCTGGCTAACGAGTTGTCGATGACCGATGTGGGTCTCTGACCGTTGGACACGGGGCCACCCCGGTTGGTGACCGAGGGACGTCGAACATCAGGGACGCCCCTGTCTGGCAACATGTAGGTCGAATCCCGTCACTACGCAGCATGGCGAGCTTCCGAAGAGTTCCCATCGCTGAGGATCCGGAACTCGGACTCGACGCCCACATCTGCGGAACGTTAAAGGTTGACGCGCCCGATCCCGAGGTGCCGTTCTGCGCTGCGGCCGTGATAGTGGCGGGTGTCGTTCTGGCGCGGCGTTCGGCGCCCGTAGTCGAGGTTCCGATTCGCTGATGACGGTTGGCCCGGATGTTTCAGGTCGGTGGCCTACTGAAGATCTCGCAGGGCAGCTCGATGCATTCGCCGGTTGATCCGGGATCGCTAGAACGGCCGAGGCCGAGGTGGGGCTCAACGGAGACGGATGACGTTGCCGGTCACAAGGCGGGCGCCGTCAGTGCACAGCCAGGCGATCACCCCGGCGACTTCCTCAGGCTCGGCGATGTGGGTGAGATCGGGGTCGCCGGCGATCGCTTCCCTAACGGCATCATTGACCCATCCGGTGTCGGTCACGGGCGGGTAAACGACGTTGGCTGTGATCCCCAACGGGGCGAGTTCAACCGACGCCGACATCGTGTAGTTCTCCAGGGCGGCTTTGGCGGCACCGTAGGAGACCTCGCCGGGGAACCCACCCGATCCTCCGGAGGTGAGTCTGCTCCCCGCTGACGGTGGCGGCAGGCGAGCTCGGCGATCAACAACGCGCTGGCGCGTGCGTCGACCAACAGTTGTGCGTCGATCGACTCGGCCGTCACCGCACGGTTTGGCCGGCCGAGCGTGTCCACCGACGCTCCGGTGAAGGTGTCCTGGCGCCAGCCGCTGGCGTTGTTCACGAGGATTGCCACGGGTCCGAAGGCATCCTCCGCCTGATCGAAGAGGCGGGCCGGGCTGGCCGGGTCGGCGAGATCCGCTTCGATGGCCAACGCATTGCTGCCTGCGGCTCGGATCGCGTCGCCAACAACCGTCGCGTCCTGGCGACGGTGTTGAGCGTAGGCGGCAGGTCGGCCTGGGTCATCGTCGGGGACGCCCAGGCGGAGGTAGGTGACCACCACGTTGGCGCCGAGTCCGGCGAGCGCGAGGGCCGTCGACGCTCCGATACCGTGGTTGGCCCCGGTCACCAGGGCAACGCGCTCCTCAAGCGGACGGACTGGCATGGGATGATCTCCTCGACTCGTTACGTGCGGATGACGAACGGAAGTCAGATGCCTGCCACGACCACAACCCTATCGCTGGACCTCAGGACGTCGCTGGTTCGTGCTCTGGTGATGTAGATCTCAGCGCCTGCGTGTCTGTCCACGGGAGGACGCAGATGGCACCCCGAGGTGACTCGATCGACTGGTCGGAACCCGCACGTCGGGTTCAACCTGACCGGCGTCCAGCCTGGTGGGGCACCCCCGACGTGCCTGCGCTGCGGCCCGCCGGGCGGCGGCCGTCGTTCTCGAGCGTCATTCGGCGCCTGAACCGGTACGACCGGCGGCACCCACAACACCGATTGCCGAGGGCGGCTCCGCATGCTGTTCGGCCGGCGCTGACGGCCTCCGCGCTTGCACCTGTTCATGCGCCCCGATCGCACTTCGGGGATGCCCCTGAGCGGCGTGCACCGCGTCTTATTGGGACACGGTCATAATTTGAACATGTCTGCCAACGAAGAACTCGTTCGCTTCCGCGTGTGGGGCCAGCCCGGAATTCTTGGAGCGTTCCTCAGCGCCATCCTTCTGATGGCTTTGGCAGGATGCATTTCAGCATTCACCCATCCTCATCGTCATGATGTTCGTGCGGAACAGGTGGCCTTGGTGGCGGTGCTGCTCTGTCTCAGTTTGCTCCTATCGAGAGTGTTTCGGTCCGGGACGTTGATCACAACCACTGCGGGCGTTGAATGCAGGAGCATCCTCCGGACCTACCGTTGGCAATGGAAGGACCTAAGCCATTTTGAGGAAGTCACCGGCGTCATCGGAGCAAGCGGATCAGCACGCCGATACGTTCGGGCACATCTCACTTCCGGAGGACATGTCAACTTGACCGAACTCAACACCTCCACGCGCCGGGACCCGGACAAGATCGCCGATCTCGTACAGAAACTCAACGCCATGCATCCTGTAGCCAGCCAATGAGGGCCGCAGCTTGCTGTTGACCTCGAGGATGGTGGGACCCAGTCCTCGCCCCGAACGCCGGCTCGGCGGCGATACTGGTGGCGATGCTCGGAGCCGGAGAGTCAACTGGTCGGCGTACGTTGCCGATACTCGCAGCATGATTGTTCGCGCCTACGACGATCAACGAGCTTCGTGGAGTGAAGGCTGTCCTGCGGAAGCTGCCATCCAACTCATTGCGGACAGAGTCACGATTGGACAGCTCGCCGACCGGAGAGAGCTTGGTCTCACCGTCAAATACGGATCTCCTGCCATCTACAGGCTCATGGGTGGGCTCTTTACGACTCGGTGGGTTCCCGTGAAGGTGGATGTGACCGTCACTCCTCACACTCAGGGGCAGTCTGCTGCTGTCGAGGTTGTTGGAGGTGACGAGAAGGGTGCCTACCTGTTTGAGGCGTCCCGTCGCCGAGGAGAAAGCTCGATCAGTGAGCGCTTCTTCGTCGCCCAGTTCAGACATGCGTGCATTGAGCTGAGTGGCGGTGTCTGGGCTCCGACCTGACACCACCCTGCCCCAGATCGTCAGCGTGATCAGGCAGGCTCGGGTGTCCCAGACCGCCGGGAGCAGGTCACTCATGGCGAGTAGCTGATCGGCGCTGGTCACAGTCGTCGGAGGCCCTGAATCAACGATCTACTCTTTACCCGTGGGCGACCTCCCGGACCAACTGCACAGCGTGTTCGTCGACTGGCCCTCTGGGGCCACGATCGACGAACCAGAGGTCCGGTATGCCAGCCAGACGAATGGGGCGTCGTCTACGTGGGTGGAGATCGAGCGGATACCGCACCCCGCCGGTCCGGACGGCCTGTTCGCTCGCATCGAGGTCGTATTCCGCCGAATGGGCTGACTGTCCCAACCATTCCGGTGGCACTGGGGCAACAGGCAAGTGCCCCAGACCGCGGGTCGTGGACGACGTGTTCCCCGATCATGCGGGCCCGGAGCAGGCCTGGCAGGCTCTTCCCTATGACAATGGAGTGCTACGCCTGTTCGCAATCCGCCCTCCCGGATCTTCCTGTCCGGGAGCGGGTTTGGGTGGTGCCGGGCTGGCGGGTTGCCCACGACTTCAACACCAGCCTGCCTGGATGGCTGATCTTGGTGCCAACAAGGCACGTCGAATCGCTCGATGAGCTCACAGCCGCAGAGGCTGACACGTTGGGCTTGTTGCTCCGTCAGGCGTCCGTTGCGCTGAAGACGGTCACTGGGTGCCGGAAAACCTACGTGATGATGTTCGCCGAGAAGGCGGGATTCACTCACGTCCACTTCCACGTCGTGCCTCGCATGGACGACTTCCCCGAAGACAGGGTGGGTCCAGGGGTCTTTGGTTACCTGCGAGAGACGCCGATAGCTGAGGGTCGTCGGGATGAACTGGCCGCCGAGATTAGGTCCTCTTGGCCCTCCGATTGAACGGCACGCCCGTATCTCTAAACGCCGGGTCGTGGCGTGGCCCAAGTCGACCGACGTCGGATGTGCTTGACGCTCGCGAGCAAACCGGAAGTGCCGATCTGCGCTGCAGCCGGGCGGGCGGCGGCCGACGTTCTGGCGCGGCGTTCGGCGCCCGAACGCTTACGACCGGCGGCACGCACAGCACCCGGCTGCCGAGTGCTCTTCCGAATGCTGTTCGGCCGGCGCTGACGGCCTCCCGCGATTGCTCCTGTTCATGCGCCGCGATCGACACTTACACGGATGGTCAGGGAAGTCCCTGAATGAGAGCAATGAGTTCCTCGCGGCGGTAGCCCTGCGAGCGCGAGAAGGCGATGAGGTCACGTGCCTTGTCGACCAACAGCGTTTTCGCTAGGCCCCCGGCGACGGTGATGGCACGTCCTCTGCCCATCTCAAGCAGTCCTTCGTCCCTCAGGGTCCGGAGTGCTCGGAGCACTGTATTGGCGTTAACACCGAGCACGGCAGCCAGGTCCTTGGCCTGAGGGATCTTCTCCCCAGGTGCAGCTTCACCATCGGCAATAGCCCTGCGGATCTCGGCTGCCACCTGCTCATGCAGCAGCAATCCATCCTCTCTGTCGACTCGGCCCAGATGGATCTCGGAAGGGGTTCGCATACGGCGTGCCTCCTTGACACCGTTCATAACGCTAATGATAATGGCTTCATGGTTGACGTGCTGACTCCTCAATCAGATGAGAAAGCCGTCGAGACCGAAGCGCTCTTCCGAGAGGCAAAGCAGCGAGCCCGTCGAAGGGCGATCCGCAGAGTGGTCGCCATCGTGCTCGTGGTCGCAGCCCTTGCTGCGGTGGTGGCCGTAGTCGTTACGAGTCGTGGCAGCGGGCGTTCCGGCCCAGCACCGGCGGTCGGCCCTACTCGTACGACTCCGGGTCTGCTGCCCCAGGAGACCCTCCAGTTCCGGCCGGTATTGGCCACCTCCGAGGGCTCATGCCGGTCAGCCAACATTCGTGAAGAGCCAGGGTCTCGTCAAGCGGTTTCGCTTCCAGCGCCTTCCGGTCCGTTACCGGGTGTCCCTAACTCATCCGGCAGCGCGGGAACGACGGGGGGTCAGGGCTGCGCTCTGCTCGGACCGTCAGTGTTGAGCACGTTGAAGATCGCAGCGGTCGAACTCGGTCGATCCCCAGCGGGCGCCGTGCTCGTCACGGTGGCGATGGATAGATCTGACGTGGCCCGCCTTCGGGCGGCAACCGGACTGCATCCGGCTCGGTTCTATGCCGTAGTCGCCCTCGGGCAAGTTCTCTCCTATCCGACCGGGTCGCAGCTTTCCAGCATCGGCCCTACTGGTCAGTTTCAGGTAGCGGGTGGTCTTTCGACGAAAGACCCCCGTCCGAGTGAACTCAGCGACGCACTTCGAGCCCGGCTCGTGGAGATGAAGCCCCCTGCGGGCTCATCGTCCCTCCAGTTCTGAAGGTGCCCCTGATCACCGAATCGCTGCGTGGCCCAAGCCGGCCGGCAGGGGGCGTGCTTGCCGCCCGCGAGGACACCCGACGTGCCTGGTTCTGCGCTGCGGCCAGGGTGGCGACGGCCGTCAATCTGGCTCGGCATTCGGTGTGGTTCGAAGGGTGGTCGGACCGTCAAGGAATTCACCCGGTCCGGTCGACCGACCTTGGGGCAGTCGCCACGCTCTTCCGTGACGTGCGACCACCCACAGGATCCAGGACTGGAGGTCTTGCCGGTGTCGTAAGACAGCCACTTGACTATTCCGACTTACGGAATAGTATGCAGGAACAAGTAGAGATCGGACGTGCGATGGCATCCAAGCGACTGGGGCGAACACAGGACCCGACCATCCTCGTGCTCACCAGCCTGTCGGGAGGTCCAAAGCACGGCTATGCCGTGATCAAGGACATCGAGTCGATGAGTGGCATCTCGTTTGGGCCGGGCACACTCTATGGCGTCCTGGCCCGGCTCGAAGAAGAAGGGATGGTAGAACCACTTCCCGCCGAAGGACCCCGACGGCCCTACCGAATCACCGCAAGCGGGGCAGCGGTCCTTCGCGAACGGCTCGAGGTCACTGTCAAGGTGGCCGATGTGGCCTTTCGGCGACTGGGAGCGTTGGGCGTATGACCGGGGCGTTCGCGGTCGAGGCCGCCCTCCGGTGCTATCCGAACTGGTGGCGGCCAGGTATGCCGACGAGGTTCGTTCGGTGGCCTCCGATCTGAGCGTCGACGGGCGTTCGACGTCCAGACTTGTCTTCGATCTACTGCGCGGAGCTGTCCGAGCCAGGGCCCGGGCCCAGGGAATGCCCAGGGTCTACCGGTTGTGGGCGACACGGACCCGGCTCTCGATCGCCGTGGCGACGTTGCCGTGGATGTTGGTCGCTCCCGTGGTGCTCATGGCCATGGGTACCCAGAGCCTCCACTCGTCGGTCGGCCGGATCTTCCCTCCGCAACTCTCGCTCGTCGGACCGAACTCCCTGGAGGTCATGGGAAGGCAAGCTCCCATGCCGGCACCCCCGTTGACCTCGGCTGGGTGGGTGGTGGTCGACGGGTCTCGAGCCATCCTGGTGCTGTTCCTGGTGGCCTTGATGGTGCTCATCGTCGGATGGAGCCAGCTGATCGGAGGCATCCGGCGCTCGTCGTCACCACATCGCCGGAAGATCGCGTTGCTGGCCTGGGCGCCGGGCTTCGCTCTCTTGGCGGATATCGGGCTGGTGGTCGCACGGGGCCTTATCGGACCCAGCGCGTATCGATTGACGACAGGGCATCCGATGGTGCCGCTCAACGGCAATCCGGCTGCCGGGCACGCACTCGGCGTCGCCCTCGGGATCGTGGCGATCGCCGGGTGGCTGCTTTCCATGGTCTGTGTGGCGGTGGCAGCAAAACGAGCAGAGGTTGCTCCCGCCGATCTTCGCTTCGGCCGGACCATATCCGTCATCGTGGCATCGGCCATCGCCCTCCTGCTTGCCGCCTACACGACGTGGGGGATCGGACTGATTGTGCAGGCGCGAGAGGCGGCGCGAGGGAGCTTCACGACAATCACGTACTCCAACCAGGGCCTCTGGTTGCCAGTGGTCCTCGTGCTGCTCGTCATCGTGGCGCTCTCAGCTCTTGGCGCGCGGGCTGCGGTCAGATCATGGAAGGTGATCGCTCTCGAGTTTGTGTGATTGAGCACATCCGTGCCTCAAACGCCACGATCACACGATCAACTGGATCCGCTTGCCCGGCGCGCGCCGAGACGTGCCGATCTGTGCTGCTGCCAGGGTGGCGACGGTCGTCTATATGGCGCGTCGTTCGCCGTCCGGTCGGCGGCATCAAGATGTTGACCAACTTGCAGGTACGGAGGACTCCCCCTGAGGACTTCGCGGGCCGTTCGATCAGGGTGCCGGGCGAGTGGGAAGTTGCCAGACGGTGAAGCCGGAAGGAACCGTCACGTGGAGCAACGCCAGATTCGCTGGCGTCGGGGGGAGCCACTGGATGTTGGCGACCAGTCGATACCCGTTGGAGAACCGCACCTCCATGCGAACGAGGTGGTAATTGACTGGGTCGATCCAGAGGTCATTCTGGCTTCTCTTAGAGGTTCCGGTCAGGTGGACGGTGTTCACCCCGTCAACCGACTGATGACCCACGACGCTCAGGTCTCCAGCACGCTGGGCGTCCTGCAGCTGCGCCTGTGTCGGGGCATAGGGCACGCTCGTAGGGAGCGGGCCCGCCGGCACGATAAACGCAGATCGATTGTCGAAATTGACGGTGATGATCTCGGCTTTGCCATTCTCGACGTACCCGCCGACTTCGCTCCTCTGAGGTCCGGCGATCTCCATCCGGAAGTGGGAGCGGTTTCTCGGATCCTCCCAGTTGGTCGATTCGAAGGGCGCAATGCCCTTCGGGCCGTACTGGACCTGGTGGGCGACCACCACGCCGACATCCGGTCGTGCAAGGGCGCTCACGGCATTGGCCAGGATCGTGGCGGCAGCGTTCTGCGGATGCCTCGGCACTACGGCAAGCCCGACGGCTGCCAGCCCGACGCACACAGCCAGGCCTACCACTGCGAATACCGCTCGACGCCGGCTGTTCCTCGGAGATCGTGCTGTCCGCAACGGACGCGTCGTTGATGCGACAATGGAGGTCCGAAGTTGGGAACGCATTTCTGCATCCATCACGACCGAAGTCTGTCGGGTGATCTCGGGTCGAGCGGTGGCCAGCTGCTCGAGCGTGTCAGGACTGGCCATTGTGAACCTCCAAGTCGAACGCTGCGGACACTCCGGTGAACGAACTGCCTTCGGGCTCTGCCCTCGCCGCTCGCGCTCGCTCATCGGCCAGCGCAGCTTCAAACCGACCGCGTGCCCGGTGGAGACGGACGCCAAGGGTGTTGGACGAGCACTTGAGCACCTCGGCGGCTTCCGCATTGCTCAGGCCGTCCCAAGCGATGAGGCACAGCAGATCACGATCCCTGGTCCGCAGCCCAGCGAGTGCTCGAGCGACGATCGACCTATCCGCAATATCGGGGACAGTCCCGGGTTCATCACCTCTGACTTCGCGGAACGCCACGATACGCTCGACCAACTGTCGCTGTCGGCGTCTGCTCCGATGCTGTCCGGCGAGTGTGCGTCGAGTGACACCCAGCAACCATGCTCTCGCCGGATCCGGGACCTCGTGGATTCGACGCCAGGCGACTACGAACGTGTCGGCAGCCGCGTCCTTGGCTGACTCCGGATCCGCTCGAGCCAGCGCATAAGCGAGGACTTCATCCATGTGATCTGCGAACAGTTGCTCGAAGCGTGCGAGGTCGTCGACCTGTGTCACGTGGGGCACACCATGGATATGGCCAGCATGACCCCGAACATTACAGATTTGAGGCACATTGATTGATCGGTGGGATTGTGTCGAACGTTTCATAACGTTCATGCCGAATCTCGGGCTCGCCTGCCTTCGAAAGCCGACTCGGGCGTCGCCTGCACGGAGCGCTCCGTGGGACCAGGCACACGGAACGCGCGCTCCGAACGGTCAGCCCAGGAGTGGAGATGGGCGGCGCTCATAACGCCGCCCCGCGCGGCCACCCGCCCGCCTCGCACCGAGCACCGAACCGGCGTTCGGAGCGGTCACGGTGGCCCTCGATCTCCGGTTGCCTGAGCGGCCGGAACGAGACGAGAAGGTGCGTCCTCGTTCTTCGCTGCTCGGATCGTCAGGGACCAGGCTCCAAGGTGGTCCCAACGGGCTGTGCTCAAAGTGCGGCCGCATGCGGTTTGGATCGAGTCCGATTCATTTCTCGAAGTCGAGCCCCGCGTCCTGATCCAGATCGAGTTCGTCATCGAGCCCCGACAAGGAATCGAACACCTCCATCTCTTGCGATCCGTCAAATGCCCGCACCCCCCGGGCATCGGGAACTGGCCTGTCAACCCATCTACTCGCGAATTGATCGTGGAGCGCGACCAACTCACCCTCCAGGCACTCGACGAGGACGGTTGCCATCTCTGCCTCACCTCGGGCGACGTGGGCGGCACTCATTGCCCGAAGGGTGCGCCCGAGCTGGTCGAGCAACATCATCCAGGCCATCGGCGACTCATTGGTCATTCCCGACTGGGCGACGATCGCGGCAACTCCTCCCAGTCCTCGCCTGGAAGATCGAGAAACCACCGGGTCGTTCGGGCGACCCTGCGCCGATCGAGCCAATGCGTCGGCTGTGGCCGCCAATGGTCCCGGGCTGTTTCCTTCGATACGTCTTGACAAAGCTGCGAACACCCCGGCGGTCTCGCGGGCGGCACCTCGCCACACCGCGAGGTCCGACACCGGCACACTGGCCAGGTGCTCCGCAGCATCGCTCACCACGTCGACCGCCCGCTGCCAGTCCCCGGCCCCACCTACGACCGCCTCTTTTCCAGAGATCGACGTGGCCACCGTCCACTCGGCAACAGCCGCTTGACGGTCCGCCGGGGACAGCTCCCAGAACTGGCGGAGGCTGGGCAAGGTCAGGTCCTTGGCCAGCTTGCCGCCGCCGAACCAGATCGGTGAGTCCCCGGCCCGTGGCCTCATCGCCACCGAGTAGCCGATTACGGCCACTCTGCCACCGGCCTCGAAGCGGGGACGCACCAATATCCCGCTTCCGCGGAGCTGGCGGACAAATTCCGCTTCGGTCTCCGAGGCCGCCGAGGCCCCCCGGACCATCCGGGCGAGTGCGATCCGGGGCGGTTCTGCCAACTGCTCTCGAGCGGTGCGTTCCAGTTCGGCGCGGGTCAGCCCGGGCATGCCCTTGCCGGCCCGTCCCTCGACCACAGTGAGGCCGTAGGTGTGCTCGATCTCGGCACAGACCAACGAGAGGGTCTTTCGATCCTGCCAGATCTCCACCCGAGTGCCGTCGAGTCGGACCAGCGAGGCGGCGATGTGGACGTGCTGATTGCCTTGTGCGCTCGTCCCATGCCCAACCGCCACCCAGGCGGCGGGCTCCAGGCCCTCGCGTTCGAAGCCCATCGCCGACATGACGCTGTTGGCGATCTCTCCCCACTGGTCGTCGGTGAGGGCTCGATCCCCGGGTGGCAGCGACAGCGAGACATGCCAGATATGGCCGCCGGTCGGGTTCCTCTCGTAGGAATCGTTGGCGGCATCGAGCGATGCCCCGAGGTCGGCAATCTCTCGGTCGCTGAGGGTGTGGCCTTCTTCGGCCCACAGGGCTACGCCAGTGGCGATGACACGTTGGTCGCGGTGCTCGTTTGCCTTGCCGGGCCCGAACAGATAACGGATGAGGCCCCGACCAGAGGATCCTTTGGAGATCTTCCCGATCATGGGGACCGCACCTCGAAGGTAGAGGCGAGCACCTCGGCTCTCTCCGAGACAACACCTGTCGCCCTGGTTACCACGGCCAGAACGGAATCGATGTGAGAAGGGACGGCGTGGTTGGCGTTCGCCCACTTGGTCAACTGGTTGAGATTGTTACCCGCGGCTCGAAGCACTCCTCTGGCTTGCATCAGCTCCCGCTCGGCTGATCGGCGGGCGGCACCGTCGCCCGCATGCCCGGACAGTCCCGCCTCGACCAGGTACCGCTGCAGCGAGACGCCGGCGGTCTGGGCCCGACGTTCAAGAGTGGCGTGTTCATCCTCACTCAACCGGACGATGACTTGTCGGGGTCGTCCCCCGGGGATGTTGCGGAGTCGAGCTCGGCGGACGCTGGCTCCGACTCCGAAACCGATCTCACCACCGGGCGGGCTGATGGCGGCATCTGGTTGACCGGGCATCGCCTACGCCTTTTCGCCCAGCGCAGCGAACCCGAGACCATCTCGGGGACAGGCCCATGGCATGGGCCAGCGGCGAGGCCGCCACGTCCAGTAATACTGGACGTCTATCTTGCTCCCGCTGTCATGAACCC
>Ga0209012_1000394_pt1 | contig 62679 bp, 72 predicted proteins | sample RS3BMetagenome_FD_184735 | JGI IMG/M metagenome (GOLD analysis project Ga0209012, IMG submission 184735) | Ferric oxide microbial mat and aquatic microbial communities from Rainbow Spring, Yellowstone National Park, USA - RS3B (SPAdes) (version 3) ... | reverse complement strand
CCCGGTGACCGACTTCTGACCGTTGCCGGGACGTACGGGGACCGATCACCTCGTGCGCTACGAGGTTGGCGATGGAGCGGTTCTCTCCGAGCCCTTCGTAGTTCAGAGAACACACCCAGAAGAAAGCAGCCAGGCTCGTCGTCGGAAAGAAAGGTCACTACATCTTCGGCGTCAAAGCAAACCAGCCGAAACTGTGGGATGCAGCGGTCGAGGCGGGCAACTCAGTCGACCTCGATCATCCCGAGTTCGAGACCGAGCACACAGGCCACGGGCGCATCGACCGCCACCGGGCCTGGTCGGTGCCGGTCCCACAGACGACCACCTTCCCGCACGCGAGGACCTTCATCATCGTTGAACGCGAATCGTCGACCCTCGATGATGTCCGGGTCAGCATCGAGACCCGCTTCTACGTGACCGACCTCACCGAGGAGGATGCCAGCGTCGAGCACCTCCTCCGCCTGGTGAGAGGCCACTGGTCGATCGAGAGTCTGCACTGGGTTCGGGACAACACCTTCGACGAGGACCGTTCCCAGGTCCGAACCGGAACCATCCCACGGGTCCTCGCGACCCTGCGCAACCTCGCGATCGGCATCATTCGCCACACTACCTTTCGCACGGTCAACATCGCGGCGGCCACCCGTCAGCTCGCCCGTCAACCGGACCTCACCCTCGATCTGCTCGGGATCCCACCCCTACTTTGCAAATGACCGTGGTGTTTCGCCCGGTTCATCCTGTGCTCCTACCCTCCCCAGATCGACGGCCCTGAATCTACCCTAAACGACCGCGGAACCCGACGGGTTCTGCCGACTGCTGTGCGTTGCCCAACAAGCAGACTTCGTTTCCGAGTTGTTCGACAGTGCCCGGCTGCCGAGGTGGCGTCATGCACCAATATCCCGATCGTCCAGGTGCTCTGCCCCGTCCCTGAGGTGCCTGCTTACACATGTGATCGAAGGTCACCCGCCCTTCGGGCTCGAATAACACCTGATTGTACGCGTGACCGTGTCTTGGACTGGCGATGAAGGGGGATATCGAGCACGCGCATCTCAGATTGGGAGCGGCGACCAGTACGCGCACCCCCTAACCCGGTAGTCGCGCACGCCGAGGGCGAGCAGGCACATCGGAGGAATTCACCAGTGGCAGTCAAGAGGACGCAACGAAGATGGTACGGGGGACCACGCCAGGACGTGCTGCGGCCAAGGGTGTGTGGTGGTCACCGATCTGGCACTCGACGCCGTGTCCGACCGATACTGAAGGTTGGTGGCTTCGTCCGGATCCGGCCGTTCATGGTGTTGTTTAGCGATGGGTGACCCCGTCAGCTCCCAAGCCGGTAACAGGCGTGCCAGTTCGGTGCACCGGGCGAAGGAGATGTTATGGCATTCGGCCAAGCCGCCAAGCAGGAGTGGGCTGAACCGGCGGCAACGAAGCTGGCTGCCGCACAGGAGAGGTTGGCGATAGAGGTCGCAGCTCTGCGTTGTGGGGAGGACTGGAGGCGCTTCTTGGATTTCCAGGCCAAGCTGCACGTCAACAGCGCATCGAACTCGACTTTGATCGCTGTGCAGCGTGCCCAAGGGTTTGCGGAAGGCCTCGTCGGCTCCATCGACCAAGGCTATGTCGCTGGGTTCGCGACTTGGAGGGAGCTTGGGAGAAGCGTGGAGGGCGGTAAGCCTGCCGTTCGCTTCGAGTGGGTGGATGGCGGCCGGTTCGGCGTCGGCTACCCCAGATCAGATCCGGGTCCGGAGGCGGCGTGATGGGACGCCAACCTCGCGTGGCCACTTCGCCGGGCACCGATATCGCATTTGGCGTGCTGGCGGCCGTGGCGGGGATTGCGGCGGTGCTTTGGGCCGGGGCGGCCGGCTCGGCGTGGGCGTCGGGCCATCGGGTCCCTCGCGCGCATCTCCTGGGTGGTTTCGTCGCGTTCGCCCATGCCGGTGACCCATCTGCGGCCTGGGGTGTCCCCGTCGGTCCGCCGCCGTTGTACTGGGTTTTCAGCAGTCTCGCGGTTGCTGTCGCCGGCCTCGTCACTTGCGGCGTGTGGCGGGTGTGGCGCTCGCCGGGCGGGCAGGCCAGGTCGGCGGACCCGCTCCGCGCGGAGGGTATCGCCACCAGGGCCGAGGTCCGCGCAGCGGTCGGCAGCAAGGCTCTCCTTCGCCGGGCCGCCACTCTGCGCCCGTCACTGCTGGCCCCCCGCCCGGGCGATGTCGGCTACCGGCTCGGCGTCAGCCGGGGGCTGGAGTGCTGGGCGAGCGTGGAGGACTCGATGCTGGTCTTCGGCCCGCCCCGCTCGGGAAAGGGGATGAGTCTGGTGATCCCGGCGATCCTCGACGCTCCGGGCGCTCTGGTCACCACCTCGACCCGCCCCGACAACCTGGCGGTCACCGTCGCAGCACGCTCCGAGCACGGTCCGGTGATGGTCTTCGACCCCCAGGGCCTAGCGTGCAGCGCTGAAGGTCCCGGGGTGCCCGTCTTGGCGTGGTCGTTGACCCGGGGCTGCGAGGACCCTCGAGTAGCGATGATCCGCGCCGAGGCGCTGGTCGCGGACGGATCGAAGTCGGGGGTGGAGAACGCCAGCTTCTGGCGCACCCAGGCCTTGTCGGTCACCCGGTGCATGCTCCACGCCGCCGCGCTCGACGGCCGCTGCGCCGCCGACCTCTATCGCTGGTCGCATTCTGCGGGCTCCGCCAAGGAAGCAACCTCCATCCTCGCGTCCCACCCCGAAGCGACGCCTGGCTGGGACCGGGCGCTAGACGCGATCATCTCCGCTGAGTCGCGCACCCGCGACTCGGTGTGGGCGATGGTCGCCAACACCTTCGCCCCGCTCGCCGACCCGGCCGTGCTCGCGTCGGTGAGCCCCGCTGCGGGAGCGGAGTTCGACCCTTTGGCGTTCCTGGCGATGCGAGGATCGGTCTACCTGCTCGGCACCGCGACCGGCGCCTCGGCGACCGCCAGCCTGATCGCAGCGTTGATCGAGGACCTCATCGACGCCGCCCGACGCCTCGCCGCCCGCTCGGCCGGCCAGCGCCTCGACCCGCCCCTAGCGCTCGTGTTGGACGAGGCCGCCAACTACCCCCTCCCGTCCCTGCCAGCCCTCATGGCCGAAGGTGGCGGCTCGGGCATCACCACGATGGGGGTGCTCCAGTCGTTAGCCCAGGCGAGGGACCGCTGGGGCAGGGAGGCGGCGGGAGCGATATGGGACTCTGCGATCGTCAAGGTCGTTCTCGGCGGCTCAGCAAACGCGGACGACCTGGCCGACATCTCCCGTCTCGTCGGCGAACGGCAGGTGATCGAGCGCTCAGAGACCATCGGCGTTGGCGCAGCGGGCCGGTCGACGTCGACCTCGACGCGCTACCGGCCGATCCTGGAGCCCTCCGAGATACGCCGGCTCCCCATCGGCACCGGGCTGCTCCTGTTGCGCTCGGCCCCGCCGATCACTCTGACACTGCGCCCTTGGACGGCCCGCCCCGACGCCCGCAAGCTGACCGCGGCGCGCACCAAGTGGGAGAACCCCGTCCCCGACAGCACGGCCCCCGCAGGCCACGACCGCCACGAAGAGGTAGACGCCGGTGCGTGACCCTCGCCCAGGCCTCCCCTGGTCCGCACGCCGGGTCGCCCGACGAGGCGAGTACGCCTCTTGGATGGCCAGCAGTGGCTGGCTGGCCAGAAGACAAGCGTGGCGGGAAGCGTGGATCGCCATGCACGGGGCCGAGCCGCGCTGCGCGGCGTGTGGAGGGCCGTGGAGCCTCCGCCACGGCGACCTGCACCACCGCAGCTACGACCGGCTCGGAGCCGAGCGTTTCCGCGATCTGATCCCCCTCGACCGGATCTGCCACGACCGCCTGCATGCCATCTTGGAGTCCACCCCGGCGTGGCGCCGTCTCGGCCGAGCGCACGCAACCGATGTGATCGTCGCCCGCCTCCGCTGCGCCTCGGCCCGAGGAGAGGACATGTCCGATGGGTGACGACCCCGACGTGCGCTACAGCTTCGACGAGCTGGCCCAGGTGCTCGGGGACACTTACGACGCCGGCGAGCTAACCGATGTGGGCGCCCCGACGCATTGGCCGGCCATCCCAGCCGCCGACGCCGCGGCGGAGTGGGAGGACCTCGCCGTCTGGGTCGAAGCCCTCCGCAGCCGCTTCGCGCATCTCGACCATCATGTGATCCCCCGATGCTGGTGGCGTCACAACGAACACGTCGAGGCGCTCGCCGCCCTGCGCGATCACGAGCGTTCCAGCTTCTCCGCCACTGCTCCTGTCACCGCCCCGGTCGACTGGCTCCGCGCTCTTCGCGACGTCGCGGCGCTACTCAAAGCATGGACCGCCGAGGTCGGCTGCGGATCCTCCCACCAGGACCAGCCCGTCCCGCTTCGAAACGTGGACAGCAAAGGATGGGACGCTCACGTGGCCGGCGATATCGCCCGGCGCCGGCAACGAGAGATCGATACTGCCGCTGTCGATCGGTGACCCCATCACACCCTTTTTGTTCAGTGGCCGCAGATCGCGGCCCCGGAAAGGAGACGACGATGCCCGTCAAGACCACATGGAACGTTGATCACGTCGCTGGGCGCCGCCACAGCCACGAACCCTCCACAAAGCGGCCCCCCGAACGGGATAGCTATCCCCGCCAGCCGGCAAGCAAGGACAGCCCCGGCTGCTCGAACGCAGTCAGCGAGAACTCGCACTGATGGCCTGCCACGCAACCCGCCATCAAATCGACTGGGTAGCTGACGCGCTCCGCCGTGCCGCCGCAGATCACGGTGTCGAGCTGCCAGTCTCCTACGCCCGGCGAGTCGCCACCGACGGTCTCGGGCGCGAGGCCGAGCTCGGGGTCACCCGCCTCGGAGCCGGTGTGGTCATCCACACCGCGCCGCAATCCAAAGACCGACTGCCCATCGTCGTCGGCTACGCAGATGCCCGGGGCCAGTGGCACCGCGACGGGAGCCGCCACATCGAGGCCTCGCCTGTCGAGTGTCCGGCCGACACCGCGGAGGTGACGCTGTGAACGACCGGCAGGGGGCCGAAAGGGTCGTTACCCCCGAGCGATTCGTGCTCCGCCCCTGGGCCGACCCGGTAGTCGAAGCCCGGGGTTTCCTGGTGGCCTCGATCTACACCGAGGCGGTCCTCTTACCGATTCTCGGGCCCTCGACGGTGCTGTGTCTTCGTCGCCTCGGATGCTTGGCGGCGACCCAACCGGACGGCACCGAGATCGACACCCGCCAGCTGGCCAGGGACCTCGGTCTCGGTGACGCCCTCGGCCGGCACTCGCAGATCACCAGGACGCTCGACCGCCTCTGCAGCTTCAAGATGGCGCGATGGTCAGACGCCGGCCTGGCCGTGCGCACCGCGGTCGCGCCCGTCCCCGAACACCAGCTCCGGCGCCTGTCTCCCGAACTGGTCGGACTGCACCGCTACATGCTCAACCAGGTCGCCGGGCACGGTGACAGCGTCGGCGTCACCGTCACCGCCGGTGCCACCCCCCGTCGAGGCGCCGCGTGGCAACGCCACGCGCTTAGCCGCCAAGGCGCAGCCGAGCCGGCCAGTCACGCCGGGAGCATGGCGCTATGAGCCGGCCCTCTCCCATCACCGCGGCCCGGGCGCGCCACACCCTCGCAGAGGTCGCAGCCCGCACAGGCGTCGACGCGTATCAGACGGGCGGGTCGGTCAGCGTGCGCTGCCCGTTTCCCTCACACGGACATCCCGACCGGACCCCCTCTTTGCGTCTGCACCTCGACGCCGGCATCTTCTCCTGCTTCGGCTGCGGGGCCAAAGGCGACGTCGTCGAATGGGTCCGCCTGGCCGAAGGCGTCGACTGGCGCGAGGCCATCGCCATCCTCGACGCTGGCCGTCGCCTGACCAACGCTTGGGCAGGCAAAGCCCCTTCCGGCTACGAGCGCTCGCCGGGCGTCCCGGCCAGGACCCCAGCAGGCGCCGAGCCGGCCGGCCGGCCCGACGCAGCCGACCTGGCCCGCACCCCACCCGAGCGGGTGTACGCGGCCCTTGACGCCGCCTGGGGTTACTACACCCAACCAGCTCTTCGTGCCCGAGGGGAGGAGTACCTTTTAGGGAGAGGGATCGACGTGAAGGTCCTCGAAGCACACACAGGCCGCCCCGAGGTGGGTCACACCCCGGCCAACGCGGACGGCCTCGTAGCCGCCCTTCACGCCAAAGGGTTCAGCAACGACGAACTGGTCGACGCCGCCCTCGCACACCGCCGTGTGGGCGGCGGGCCGCTCGGCGACTTTTACCGCCAGCGGGTCCTTGTCCCCATCAGAGACGACCAGGAACGTGTAGTCGGGATCATCGGGCGCAACGTCGCCGCCCTGCAGCGCTGGGCGAAATACAAGAATCCGCCCCGCACCGCTATCTACGACAAGTCCGTCAACCTCTACCAGCCGTTAGCCGCACCCGCTGACCCCGGGGGCCAGGTCATCGTCGTCGAAGGGACACTCGACGCCATGGCAATCGCCGTCGCTGCTATCCGTGCCGGTCAAGGCGACCGGTACTGCCCCGTCACCCAATCCGGGCGGGAGCTGTCCGCCGCCCAGCTCACCCGAGTGATCGAGATGCACCCCGCCCGGGTGGTCCTCGGATTCGACGGAGACACAGCAGGCCAAGACGCCGCCTACCGCCATGCCCTCGCCGCGCTCCGCCGGGGAAGCGAGGTCGCCGCGGCCGTCCTGCCCGCCGAGCACGACCCGGCCTCCTGGCTCGCCGAGCGAGGAGACGACGGCCTCGCGGTGTGGAGCTGGCCTAGAGCCCGGCGCATCGACGCCGAGGGGCCCGGCCCCATTCCCGCTGACATCTCCATCACCCTCGGGCTGGCCGCCGAGGATACCAGAAGCCGCTCCAAGCGCCCGGGGGAGTTTCGCCGGGCGGAGCATGGCGCCAGCATCACCACACTGCGCCCGATCGCTGATGAGTCGCCGGTGGCGCTGTGACGACGACGATCGACTCGAGCGCTACAACGGGGCGCGGCGGATCCTCGATGCGTCGCCCGGGCGGACGGTGGTGGAGCATTCAGGACATCGCCGCAGATCTGGGGGTTTCCCTCAACACCGCTTACAAGTGGTCGTCGCGCGGGCAGCCCGACTTCCCCCGAACCGTGCGCCTTCGCAACGGGGCTGTACGGGTTCGCGACGACTGGTACGAGGAGTGGCTTAGTCGACTGGAGAAGTGACCGGCTCGATGAGGGAGCGTTCCAGGAGGGAGATTCCTTCGTCCTCCCGGCCTGGTGCAACTCCCTGGTAGACGTCGAGAAAGACCGAGAGGGTCTTGTGGCCCGACCAGCGCTGGCAGACCGTGGCGTCGACCCCGGTCCGCAGCCACCACGAGCAGGCGGCGTGGCGAAGGTCATGGCGTCGCAGCCGAGAGAGCTTTGGCTGACGGGGGTCCCCGACTGGCAGGTCGGGGCGGGGCGGGAACAGCGCCTCTCGGGCCGGTCGCCAGACGTCACGGTCGAAGGTCGACAGGTCGAAGGGATGGCCGTTGCGGTGGAACACCAGGCCCGACGGTCCATTTCCCCACCGCTCGCGATGGTCGATCAGCTTGGCGACAAGGATCCTGTTGATCGGCACCCGGCGGGACTCGGCGAGATCGCGATCCTTGAGCGGACCCCACTCGGGATCCTCCTCGGAGTCGAGCCACCGGGACGCGACCCGGCGTCGGCTCCGACGCACGACGAGCCAGCCCGGGCCGTCGTCGGCTGGCAGCTCGATGTCTTCCCAGGCCAGGCCGACCGCCTCGTTCGGGCGCAGGCCGCACATGGCCATCACCAGGACGTAACACTCGACTATCCCGCCCCAGCTCCCCAGTCGGACGCAGGCCTGGGCAAGGTCGAAGGCCTGAGGCATGCTGAGTACCAGGTCGGCGTCGACGGTGAGCCGGCTGCCCGGGACCGTGGAACGGCTAATTTTCCCCTTGACCTTACGGCGGAGGCGGACGGCAGGCCACGGATCCCGAGTCACAGCGATGTCTTCTCGCAAGACCGCCCACGCCCAGCAGGCCCGCAGCGGTTGGCTGAAGCGGACGAGTGTCGCGGGGGCGACCCGTTTGGTCGGATCGCGCTGGTTGAATTCGAAGCGCGAGAGGAACTGCTCAAGGTCGGCCGTTGTCACGTCGTCGGCGACAGCCGAGTTCGCTTCGAGCCAGACCCGACCAGCCCGCTGGCGGTCGGTTAGGGCCGACTGGGTACGTGCGGGCAGGAAGCTAGCGTGGTCCAGGTAGTCGGTGACAGCCTCGAGGTCGGCGCCGACAAGGATGGCATCGGGATCTAGGAGCCACCTGCGAGCCCGGTTGAACGCGGCTGCGGCGAGGATCTTGGTCTTCGGTTCCCAGTCCGGGTTCGCCCAGTAGAACGACTCGGTGATCGCGAAGACGGTGGCGGGTAGCGCGGGTCGGGGAGTGACTGGTCCTTCCGGCGCGACGAAGCGGCGGCTCTTCAGGTCAAAGGGCAGGCCGTTCGCGAATCCCCGGTCGAGCTGCTCTTTCCATACCTGGGCCAGTCCTGCTCGCTCGAAACGCTTGGAGAACTGGACTCCGTCGGCTTTGCCGCGCACGTCCCAGCGGTCAGCCGGACGGTTCGAGCGGGCTCCGGTGCGGCGATCCACCACGGTCACCTGGGTGGTCGTGCGGAGGACCCAGCACGAGAAGTCGCGAGGTGTGTCGGGCTTGGGATAGCTGCGTGGCATCGGCGACTCCCGTCCGCTCCTTGACTCTGGAGATGAAACTCAGATGAAAGTATAGATGCTTGGTGGTGTCTCCCGAGGCACTCGATCCCGGCCATCCAGGCCTCAGCAGCGACCACTATCGGCGCTTGGCGCACAGACCGCCTATGGCGACATGGCCTTTTACCAGGAGAAAGAGGTTCGGGGGGCCAGCGTGCGCCGGCGGCCGTCGTGCGCTACAGTGGTGGCACGGAGAGGTGCGAGAGTGGCCGAATCGGACTCACTGCTAATGAGTTGACTTGGGAGACCGGGTCCGGGGGTTCAAATCCCCCCCTCTCCGCCAGCAACCGCTCCTCGACCCAAGGCTGAAACCGGGAGTGTGTCTCATCCCGTCGGAGGGCGGGTGGAACCGATGGCGGGGATTTGAGACTTCACGACGACTCTCGATGTACTAGCCACACGCGCGCTTGGGCCCGGGGGCGGATGACGACCTGGTCGATATCCACGTGGCTTGGCCTGGTGGCGACGAAGGCTATGACGTCGGCGACGTCCCCGGCGCTGAGCGGCGTGAGCCCCTCGTAGACCGATTCGGCGCGTTCCTCGTCGCCGTCGAAGCGAACCAGCGAGAACTCGGTCTCGACGAGACCGGGGTCAACTTCGCTCACCCTGACCGGCTTGCCGACCAGCTCGATCCGTAGAACGTCGGTTACTGCCCGGGCGGCGTGCTTGACGGCGTTGTACCCACCACCGCCGGCGTACGGCTCGAAGGCTGCGACGGAGCCGACGTTGATGACGTGTCCATCCCCGGAGTCGATCAGTCTGGGCAGCAGGGCACGGGTCATTCTCATGAGGCCCATGACGTTCGTGTCGTACATGGCCTGCCACTGCGCCTCGTCGGCTTCGCTCACGGTACTCAGTCCGAGCGCACCGCCTGCGTTGTTGACAAGGAGGTGGCAGTCGTCTCCGACTTGTGAGCAGAACCGGTCCACAGAGGCAGTGTCTGTGACGTCGAGGTGCATCCCCCGAGCGCTCGGTCCGATGTCGGCGACGACTTCTTGCAGTCGATCCGTTCGTCGCGCTCCGAGAACCACTTTCAAACCCTCGGACGCCAGCCGATGGGCTGTGGCGGCGCCGATCCCGCTGGAAGCTCCTGTTATGACCGCCGTTCGCCAAGATCCCATTTTCCAAGCTTAGGTACTCCTGTCGGGGCGGACGCGCCGAACTTAGGATGTTCTCGCCTGCCCTCCCTAGAGGGTAGTTCCCAGCGATGCACGACGGCATGAGGGCGCGTAGCCGTTAGGCGACGACACCGGGAATACTAGAAGGGTGCAAGACGTGAGGCGACGTAGGGTCGACCGTCGTGGCGGGTACCGACCCGCCGGGCGGACCTACCCGATGAAATGGGTGGCGGTGGCGCTTGCCGTGACCGCAGCGGTGCTTATAGGCGGCCCGTACCTCTTCATCGCATTGTTCTTGGGCTCTGCTCCCGCGAAGCTGCACCTGCCGAGCGTCGCCACCGCCGCGGCCGATCCTGTAGCGCCGGGTCCTGTCAGCGGGACCTGGGCTGTGTCCACCGGCTCGCAGGCCGGTTACAGGGTTCACGAGTACCTGTTCGGCCAGTCCCATACTGCGGTCGGTCGAACGTCGCAGGTGCGCGGTGAGATGGTGATCTCAGGTTCCCACGTGACGGCCGCTAGCTTCAGCGTCGACATGGGCACCGTTAAGTCCGACCAGGCTGCGAGGGACGCACAGTTTCGCGGTTACATCATGGAGACCTACAAATATCCTCATGCCACGTTCGTGCTGGCGCAGCCGGTTGCCTTAGGGTCAGTGCCGCCGGTAGGCCAGGTCGTATCTTTGCCTGCTACGGGAGAGCTAACCATGAGAGGCGTAACTCGAACCGTCAACTTCACCTTGAAGGCTGAGAGGATCCAATCGGGAATTGACGTAGATGTGTCGATCCCGATCACCTTCTCCTTGTGGAAGATACCGTCCCCTGACTTTGCCGTGGCGCGGGTCGGGTCGACCGGCACGCTCGAAGTGCTTCTGCAGTTCGTTCGTGCCGACTCCGAAGGCCGGCCGCTGGTACCGGTGAGGACGACTCCGACGACGACAGTTTTCGTGCCCGGCACCTTCTAGCATCACTCCCCGCAGCTTCGTCATCGTCGGCGCGTTAACGACCCGGGCCTGCCGGGTGCCGCCCAGGGTCAGAGCACCTGGCTTTCGACTAGTCCGGCCAGGTCAGCCAGGATGACAGCCAGGCGGTAGTCCTTGGGAGTGTAGACGGCAGCTACGCCAAGCGATCGCAGCATTGCCTCGTCAGCCGGGGGGACTATCCCGCCGACGACGACAGGAGCTTCGACTCCCTCGGTGCGCAGACCCCGCATTATGTCGGTCACCAATGCCATGTGGGACCCAGAGAGGATCGACAGGCCGACCACGTCGACGCTCTCGTCGCGTGCGGTCGCTACGATCTCCGCAGGGCTCTGCCGGATTCCCTGGTAGATGACCTCGAACCCCGCGTCGCGAGCCGCGACGGCGATCTGTTCCGCCCCGTTGGAATGTCCGTCGAGACCGGGCTTGGCCACCAGAAGCCGGGGCGGCCCCCCACGCCCTTGTGAGAGGTTCCGCACGCGGTTGCGAACGACCGCTAGGTCGTCGCTTCGGACTCCGAAGCCGCCTGACACACCCGTCGGGGCCCTGTAGCTCCCCCAGACGTCCCTCAGTGCTCCGGCCCATTCGCCGGTCGTCCCGCCTGCGGACGCCAGCTGCAAGGTGGCGTCCATCAGGTTGTCCGACCCTCGGCTGCGAACCGGAGAGCGTCGATGGCCTTTCGCACCGCCGAAGCGTCGCGGCGGGCTCTCCAACGGATGACGTCGTCGACGAGGGCCCCTTCCACGGCGGGATCGACCCGCAGGACCGACTCGTCACCGACGAGAGGAGACGTCTCGCTGGTAGTGAACCGGTTGACCCCGACGACGACCTGCTCGCCGGATTCTATCCGTCGAGCTCGCTGCGACTGGGAGCGAACCAAGCGGGCCTTGAGCTCGTCGATAGCTTCGAAGGACCCGCCCAGGCCGATGATCTCGTCCAGCTCCGATCGTGCTTTGCGGACAAGCTCGGCGGTGAGAGCTTCGACGACGTGCGAGCCGGCGAAGATGTCCTCGTGTTCGAGAAGGTCTGTCTCGTACGCGAGGATCTGTTGTATCCGCAGGGACCACTGCTGATCCCAGGGTCGGGGCAGCCCGAGCGCTTCGTTCCATGCTGGCAGCTGGATCGCGCGCGCGCGCGTCTGCGGAGAGGGTCACGCCCAGCGTCTCGAGGACGATACGGGTCACGTTGTTCTCGGGCTGCTGCTCGGTGAGGCCTAACGAGTTGACCTGTACCCCGTGGCGGAACCGGCGCATCTTGGGATCCGTCACCTCGTAGCGTTGCTCGCAGATCTGGTCCCACATGGTTGAGAACGCCCGCATCTTGCACACTTCTTCGACGAAGCGGATACCCGAGTTGCAGAAGAACGAGATTCTTCCGACGAGCTTCGGAATGTCACCGGAGGAGACCTGGCCTGAGGCCTTCACCGCGTCGAGCACGCTCACGGCGCTGGCCAAGGCGAACGCCAGCTCCTGCTCCGGTGTCGCCCCCGCCTCTTGGAGGTGGTAGCTGCACACGTTGATGGGATTCCAACGTGGAACGTTCCTCAGAGCCCAGACTATGGTGTCGACTGTCAGGCGCCGGCTCTGCTCAGGAGCGAAGATGTACGTTCCCCGAGATAGGTACTCTTTTATTATGTCGTTTTGAGTGGTACCGGTCAGCACTGCCGGATCGAGCCCTCGGTTGCGCGCCTCGGTGACGTAAAGACCCAGCAGCCACGCCGCAGTCGCGTTGATGGTCATCGAGGTGTTCATCCGATCCAGCGGTATGCCGTCCATAAGCTCGTGCATGTGGCCGAGGTGGGCTACGGGTACTCCGACTTTTCCGACCTCGCCCGCGGATTCCGGCGCGTCGGGGTCGTATCCAGTCTGCGTTGGTAGGTCGAACGCTACCGACAGGCCGGTCTGACCCTTGTCCAGGTTCTTCCGGTATAAAGCGTTGGAGTCGCGGGCGGTGGAGTGCCCGGAGTAGGTTCGCATCAACCACGCTGTGTCGGCCATGAACCACTATCCCCCAAAACGGCCTCGGCCGGCCATACCCGCCGCGGATGTCTGCGGGAGGGAATGCCCAGCTATCGAAGATGCCGCTGCTCAGTCACCCGCCTGTCGGGCTGGTGGACGTTGCCGTCAGGACTCGTCGAGGTCGTAGACGGCGTCGCGGTGAGCAGCCCACGACAGCGTCCCGAAAAGGGTGACTACGAAGATCGCCAAGGTCACGATGTGCACCGATGTGCACCACAGGCAGATGGCGTGAATCTCGAACAGCTCGTCGTAGACAAGTTTGAGCGCTGACGCTATCCCGACGACGCACCAGGCGATCCTGGCCGGGTTAAGCCAGCGCAGGTCGCTGCGCCAAGCCCACGGGGACTGCAACACGGACATCACGGCGAAGAAGACGAGCCCAAGGACTGCTACGGGAATACCGTATTGGACCGAGTAGACGCTGGTGGTCACCTTGAGGCAGTTAATGGCACCGTTGGCGCTCCCCGCCGGACACGTCAGCGACTTCGAGCCTGTGTAGTGCTCGTATGTTAGATAAGCGGCAACCGCGAAGCCCACAAAGCTGAGCAGCGTCCCCACTAAGGAAGGCCACCTCGGCCCGTTGGCCCCGCTCGTAGGGTACCCGTGGTCGGTAACGCCGGGACCGTCGAGTGTTCCGCGTTGGGATGGCGGGGGGTCGTCGCGGTGTCGGGCGGTCACGCTTACGGCTATGACGGGCTCACCGGGCAATCCGGGCGCCTGGCCCTCGGGGCCGTAAGACGGTCGGCTGGTCTGCACGGGCGGCGACTAACCCGCGGAGCTCGAAGTGGAGCTGCCGCCGCTCACGGTGTTGTTGAACGGTGCTTGCACGCCAGAGAAGGCAGAGCAGACGGAGGCAGGTTTGTTGCCGGTCACGTCACAGATGTACTTGGTCATGGCAGCTGCCGCAGCGTCGATGCTTGCTCCTACTGTGTTGTTGTTAGAACCCACAGTGCTCAAAATGGACGAGAAGTTCTTGTTGTACACGATTGAGTCGTCATATTGCGCGCTCAGCATGAGATATTTCCCGGCGATGTCCATGAACGGGTAAGACCCGGTCTGCCCCAGGTATTTGGTGTCGTTTGCGTTCCATAGCGCCTGCTCGGACTTTGTCGGCACTTCGAGGGTCTTGTAGGTGTTCGTCTCGTTCTCCACTGAGGTGAACGTCAGATAGGGGCTGGTGTAGGTAGAACCGTAGAAAGACCAGGTTCCGACGTCGCCGTCGGTGACAGCAGAGTGGGTCTGTTGGAGGTTGCCGAACGTTCCGAATTTCGACAGTGCGATGATCAGCGGCCAGCGCTCGGCTGCGCAGAACGGGCAGAATTCGGCGCCGATATATAGAAGCTCGGGCTTCCCGGCCGAGCTGAGAGCGCCGCCGATAGCTGGAACCGCAGGGTAGAGGTTGCTGATCTTGCTGGCTGCTGCGGTCAGCACGCCATTGGGCACGTTGGTGATCTTCGTCACCGCGGCCTGCGGGGCCGGCTCGCGCAGTGGTCCGGTTTTGGAGTTCTTTGAGATCCCAACTATGACCAGCGCGGCCACGACGACCACGACAGCTACGACAGCTGCTATAGCGAGGTTACGGTTGCGTCTAGCTGCGGCCTGACGGGCTTGGCGTCCGCTGGGCCGCCGACCTGGAGGTCCTGAACGGCTGGCTTGGGAGCGGCCCTTTTGACCGGGGCGCGGCGGCACCGGAGTCGAGCGCCCAGAAGTGGTTGAGCTCACATGCGCATACTAAGCCATGCAGGGCCGATTTTGCTTTCGGCGTGAAGCCGCCTCCCGACGCCAGCGCTCAGACCGCCGCTCCGGGCGTCTTTAGGTTAGAAAATGCGGTTGATCAGGTCGTCGCCCAAGCCGAACCCCGCCCCGGTAGCGATCGCACGCCCGAACCCGCCGCCCATGAAGCGGCCCAGGAGGCCTCCTGGCATTCCACCGCCGCTAGGTTGCTGCATCTGGTACGAGGGTTGCGGGGCATAGGCGGGAGGATAGGCGGGTTGTCCCGCACCGTAGCCGGCGCCTGCGGCGGGGTCCGACAGATGGCTGACGGTGAAGTCGTGGACCGCTTGCATCAGCGACTGCATCTGAAGGTGGTCTGCTTGTACCGACAGGGCGACCGACTTAAGGTCGAGAAGCCACTCCCGGGCGTTGGGGTCGCCTGACGATGCAGCGGCTTGCAGTTTCTGAGCGAGAGTGTCGATGGCCTGGCCGGTCGACTCGACTTCTTGTTCCAGCTTGGAGTACTCGGCGTCTATCGTGTCCGGATTCAACGAACCTTCCTATCTTTCATTGTGATGTGATCGTCTTTCGATGCCTATGAGCTGAATTGCTCCCGCCGCTACCGCACCAGCGACTCTACGCTGTGGCGGCGGCGAAGGCGTGGACTCGATTCGCCCTGTCGATGCTGCCGGCGTCTAGCCGTCGGAGTCGTTGTGGCTTTCAGACTGGGGTGGCAGGAACTCGAACCAGCCTTCTGGCAGTTCATAGGGGAAAGCCGCCAGCACGTTGTCGTGGTCGCAGAGGGACCGTTCGAAGCACTCCAAGAGCATCGTGGCTGGTTCGTGTAGGAGATCCTCGCTTTGGCATCCGTCGTCGAGCAGTCCCCTTAGGCGCTTGTCGAAACGTCTAAGGGCGTCATCCCAGATCCCTGCGAACTCCGCACCCTCGAGAGACCCGCCGGCCCACCAAGTCACCAGACGGTCGTGGAGCTCTTCGAGGCGAGAGTCGGTGTCGCCCCACGCCTCACCGGCCAGTGCCTCTGGGTGTTTGGTCATGCGTTCCTCCTATCGGTTACCCGCAAGTGTCGGGTCACTACCTAATAGAGTTAAATGTCCGATTAGTCGAGTTGTGGTGATCGCAGAAGGTAAGGACGTTCCGAGAGATGACAAGATGGACGGGTCCGACCGTTGGAAGGTCCCGGCGGACCTGCCGGGAGGCGATCTGAGACATGGATGCCAAAGTATTGTTGTGCGACTTCGCCGAGGTCAGCGGAGGGAAGCTCTTCATAAGCGGCGCAGGAATTTCCATGCTCGCTAGTAACACCGATGCCCCTCCCTACCCGGTGAACATCTTCCTCGCGGTCTTGGTGTCGATCGCTTGGACCGAAACCGACTCGAAGCACTTGATGACCATCGAGCTGGTGTCGGAAGCTGACGGTTCGCAGCGTCGGGTCCTTCTCAGCGACCAACTCCCCGAGGAAGCCGACCCGGCGGACCAGGGCATGATCGCAATCGTCTTCACAGCGGTTCGAATGCCGACGATGCTCGACGGCGACGAGTCGGCGATGCCTCTCGCCATCCCACTGTTCGGACTGCCGCTGCCTGCGCCGGGGCCGTACTTTTTCAGCGTCCGCATCGACGGGCGGGAGATGGACAGGGCGTCGTTTCGGCTGGTCTCTCGGGAACAGATGCAAGCCCAGCTCGGTGGCTGAGCCACGCGACGCCGCAGTAGTGAGCGTATCGCCGCCACCTCGCGCTTGTGGGAGCACTCGACGGTTATTCGAAGCAGTTCAAGTTCACATAGCGCCCGACCGACGCTCATAGCCGAGCGGTACCCGTGGGATCCCCGAGGAGTCTCGGGAACTGTTAGGTGCAGTTCAGGACTTTTTCACGCAGGAAGCTGTAAATTTGTCATTGGAACGCTCACAGCCTTTGAGGTCTCCCATACTTACGATCGATAGCAGGTGATCGAGATGTTCGAATTCGCATTCTTGGCTTGGGCAGCGATGAGCTTCGTCGGCTGGGCGGTAGGACGGGGTAAAGGGCGCCCTCTAGAGGGTTTGGTGCTCGGCCTGGTACTCGGGGCGGTTGGGGTCGTCATCATCGCCTTGATGCGTCCCAGGCCCGGATACGGTTCCCGGTCGATCCGAGGACCCTTCGGTCCTGGGGGCCAGATCGGCGGATATCCAGGCTACGGTGGGTACGGGCATGGGGGTTTCCCGCCCCCGAGCGGAGACCCCTACTCTCAGCCCTACCCGTACGGGAACGACCAGAGCTCCCAGATGGCGCCCCCAGGCGCGTCTGACGAAGGCTCGCAGGGTGCTACCTACGATGTTTCTTCCGCTCCCGCTTGGCGTCCCGATCCTTCCGGGCGCTGGGAATACCGCTGGTGGGACGGCCACGATTACACCTCGTATGTTTCTCGGGGAGGCGTTCCCTACACTGACTCTCTACCGATCTGACTCTCTACCGACAATCCGAATTTCTGGAATCACCACTGCGGCCACCCTTGCGGCAGAACTCCCGTGGGCGGATTGTTCTGAAGTATTCCGCTGGGAGCGCCCAGGGTGGCGAGCAGCTGCGAGAAGTTATAGCCGAACGCCGTCGAGTTAGCGCCGCTGAACTGACCGGCGTTGTAGGCCATCGTGGAGCCGATACCACCGTCAGCCCACCCGGTTTCCATCCCTGCGGGCCCCTCATAGAGAGTTCCAAGGACTGTATCGGGGGTGACGGTCTCTCCAACGCTGACAGATGGCAAGATGTCCTCGGCTGCGTAGACCGTCAAACCGGCTGCCGGTCCGTTGGCTAGACGGTACGTGATGAACGTCCCGCCTGGCCAACCCCCGTTGGAAGTAGACAGAACCACGCCGTCTCCGATGGCGTAGATCGGCCCTGACCCGCTGTAGTCGACGCCCTGGTCGACGCGTTCGGGGTTAAGCGCACGGACGGATCGGAGGGGATTCGCGTAGCCGCTCGCTTGGACGGCTACCGGCTGGGGGGCAGCCAGGACCGTCGCCGGAGGGCTGGGGCGAGCCGGCGGGGTCGTGGTGGTGGTCGTGGTCGTGGTCGTCGCAGCGTAGGTAGGAGGTTCTGCGACAGGAGGGCCGCTGGTAGGCGCCACCCGGGGCTGCAGGGATGGCGCCTGGACGCTGGCAACGCTTGCGGCAAGGGCCTGCTCGGCTGCGCGTTGGGCCGCTTGCTGCTTGGCTTGAGCCGCCGCAAGAAGTTGCGCAAGGTTACCTTTGACCTGGTTGAGGGTCGCCTCGTCGGCTGCAAGAGCTTGCAGCGCCGCCCGCCTTTGTGCCCCGAGAGTAGCGACAGTCTGTTGTGCCTCGTTGGAAAGGCTCTCAGTGGCCGCGGTAGTCGTGGCGACGAGCTTCGCGTCCAGCGCGTAACTCTGGATCGCTTGCGTCACGTTCAACCCGGCAACCTTCACATATTCGCCTTCTACCATCGCCGAGTCCGCCCTGCTGACGAGAGAAGACCCGTTTGCCGAGTGTCCGGCCTGGGGGTCCGGGCCGTCGACGTACTCCTGGACGGCCAGCTTGCGTAGGTTCGCCGCTGCAGCCGTTTCGTTTGCTTGGAGGACGACGAGCTGCTGCCTTTCGCCTGCCAGCTTGTGCTGCAAGGCCGTCAGCTGGCCTTGGGTGGCGTTGGTCCGCCCGACGAGTTGCTGCAGGGCGGCACCTTCGCTGGATATCTTCGCCTCGATCTGGGCTACCTGCGACTGGTCCGAGGTGACGCTGCTCGCTGACGCCGGTCGGGCCGTCGTAACAGCAACCGCGAAGACCGTGGCGGAGGCGATGAGAGTTACGAGACCCCTCGGCGCCGACGCGCGCAGATGAGCGGGCTCAGCACACTCGGGGGCGGGCTTTCGACGTGGCCAGGCTTTGGGCACCACCATGTGAACCTATGAGGCTCCTGTCTGAGCTGGGTTACTGTGGACTGGTACTGGAGGGTTGGGAGAGGGCTGTCCCGGCTGGGCGTTTGGCAGGTATCCGCTATGGGTATGGGGAAAGAAGCGACCGCCTGAATGTAGCAGGGTCCACCTTCGCTGTCACTGCTCGCGGTGGGCGAGGCGTCGCCCGGTGATTCTCTGGGCGACGATCTCCACCCAGTGCGTCCGTGCCCCCGGTACGGCGGTTTGCACGGAGAGGTGGCGGAGCGCTTCGGAGCGGTCGTCCAAGGCGGAGCTGATGTCGTTGGCGGTGCCTGCCACCACGACGCTCCAGCCGTCACCGGTCTGGGGGTCGACGCTGTCAATTTCGAACGCGACCCGGGCTAGATCTGACCCGGCGAGCTTTGTCCCTTCGTTGCTCATAAACACGACGCAGTCGTCGGCGAAGCGGTAGTTCACGGGGAATATCATCGGCTGTCCGCCAGTGACGACTGCGATCCGGCCGAACGTGTTCGATTCGAGGAGAGTCCGGCATTCGTCCTCGCCGATCTCGTCGTAGACGACCAAAGTCTTAGAGGTTCCCGCTTCATCTGTCATGGTCCAGCTCCTATGATCTCGTCGTTTGATCAGCTTGTCAGTTAAGAGGGGTTCCCAGTAGAGACGAAAGTCCCAAGGGGGTAGATTCCAAGATGTGGAGGCAAGCACGTGGATCGGTAGGCCGGCAGCCGACGTAGCCCTCAGTCTCTGCTGGGTGCCGTTGGCTCTGGCTGGTCACCTCAGCGAAGGGAACCCGCGGGCTCTTAGCTTGCTGGTTGCCTGCGTGATGTTCCTGTCCTTTGCCCATCAGCCGCTCACCTTGCCTTTCGTCTACGCGAGTCCCTGGCGCTTGAGCAGTCATCGGCGGCTTTTTCTCCTGTCCCCCCTATTCTTCATAGTAGTCGTATCGGTCTTTGCCACGGTCAGCCCTTTAGTAATAGCAGTCGTAGGGGGCCTGTGGAATGCCGAGCACACGTTGATGCAGCGCTACGGGATCATGCGGATCTACGGTCGACGGCTCGGTGACGACCAGGCCAAGACAGAGAAAATGATGGTTTTCATATGGTTTATGCTACCTTTACTTTTTCTGGTTGCTCGTAATGATGTTACAAGTACTATCAATAAATTTGGTGTTGTCACGGTGGCTGGTAGTGCAGTGAAGGTCCTTGCCGGAATGTCGATGGAGGCGAGGATCGCATTGCCGTTCGTGGCGGTGGCGGCCTGCTACCTCGCAATCCGCTGGCTGGCCGGTGAGGTTCGCTCTGGACGGCATAACCCTGGCAAGTGGCTCTATGTGGCCTCGACGGCTGGCTTGTTCGCGGTGGCGATGATCGATCCGATCGCCGGGCTTGTGGGCTTCGTGGGATCCCATTCGATTGAGTACCTTGTCATTGTCAATCGCTCCATCGCGGGCGAAGCTCGCCACCCCGGCCGGCTGGGTGACGTCGCCCGGCTTCCTGGCGGGCGGACCTGGTTCTTCGTGGTGTACTTCGCCGTGATCGGTATCACTTTTGCGCTGCTCTACTACGTCGTGCCTGCCTTCTTTTTCCTTATGGTCGCTCTCAGCGTGGGGGCTCTGCACTTCTTCTACGACTCGTTCATATGGAAGCTGCGCAAACCGGAGGTCTCGGCCTCTCTTACCGGTGCGCCGTCCCCGCGGGTGGCAGCCGCATGAGGTCCAGCGGAGAGCGCAAGAGCCGAGCGGCTCGCAAGACGCTGCCGCCTAGGAGCTTCCGAGGTCCTCGACGGCGGCGCGGAAGGCCTCGCCCCGTTGCTTGTAGCTACTGAAGTGCCCGAAGCTCGCAGCCGCCGGCGACAGCAGCACGACTGCTCCGGGCTGTGCCCACCGGGAGGCCCTTAAGACAGCTTCGCCTATGTCCCGGCAAGCTACGCCGGCGCCACCCTTGGACAGAATCTCACGCAGTATCCTGTCGCCGCTGTCAGGCACGGTGAAGACCACAGACGCCTGGTTGCGCGCCGCGAGGTGCTCCGCAAGCGGGGCGTAGTCGATGTCACGGTCGAAACCTCCAGCTATGAGCGCAAGCGGTCTGTCGGCGAACACGTCCGTCGCAGCGATCGTCGGCAGAACGTTCGTAGAGAGAGAATCGTCGACGTACTCGACTCCGTCGCGAACCCGGACCGTCTCAAGGCGGTGTGGGAGACCTCTGAAGCCGGTGGCGGCTTCGGCGAGCCGATCGGGATCCGCTGCTTGCGCTATCCCGATCTCTTCGAGGCATGCCGCAGCGATAAGGGCGTTGAGCACGTTGTGACGTCCCCTCAGGCCGAGAGCCTGCACCCAGGAGGGCGATCCGCTTTCGGGGGGGTCGCCGGCGGGCACGCTCGGGCAGTGAACCCACCTCGGCCCGGGACGCAGCCACTCTTCGCGTTCCACGAGGCGGCTGTCGTCGCCGTTGGCCACTACGATCCTGCCGCCCCGTCGCCCGCAGATCGACAGCTTGTCGCGGTAGTACCCCTCCACGGAACCGTGCCAGTCCAGATGGTCCGGATGTAGCGACGTCACAGCCACGACCGCAGGTGACGACCACAGGTCGGTGGCCTGGAAGCTGGACACCTCCACGATCCAAAGCTCGTGCTGGCCCGGCAAGTCGGCGGCGCTCGGTCCGTCGCAGACGGCCGGCGGGCCGGGTGAGTCGGGGTGTCCGGCGGTCGGTTCGAACTCAGTCGGGCTATCAGACGTATCCCAGGGAACCCGCCCGAGGTTCCCTCCGACGAAGCAGGTCCTTCCGAATGCTGACGCAAGGTGACCGGCCACCGCCGTCGTGGTCGACTTGCCTTTGGTGCCGGTGATGGCGATCACGTTGCCCGGGCCGATCTGCTCTAGCCACAGGCCCATCCCGCCAACGACCGCCACACCTTGGGCTTCGAGGCGTTTCACCTCTTCTGCGTAGCGGGAGACTCCCGGCGACTTGATCACCACGTCACAGCCCAGCAACGCCCTCAAGCCCCCCTCGGCAGTCCCGAGGATCCAAGGCTCGTTCGGATTGTCGTCGACGACGGCGAACGGTTCGACTTCGCAGGCTTGCAACCGTCGAAGGCTTGCACGACCCTCGGAGCCGACGCCCCAGACGCCGACCCTGAGGCCACGGAGGTCAGACCAGCGAAGCGGGGGTGAGGTCATCGGGTATGTTATGGGTTCCGAGAGGCCGCATGAAAACTGCTGGGTCGGCGTGAGGCCGACCGGCTGCGCCGTTCAACTTCTCTAAGAGGCGGGCGAGGACTGCGTTGGATGCTCGGTCGGGCCTGGCCGCGGCTAGACGTACAGCGATCCCGCTTTCCTCGACGTCACCGACGCACTCGAAAGGCTTGAAAGCCTCTCCGATCCCGACGAGTGTCTCGAAAACCCCGTAGAGGTCGTCCTGCTCCAGCGGCTCAGCCCCCCCGAAGATCTCCGAGAGCCGGTAGCGGTCCATGAACGGAGAGAGGACTAGGTCGATAAAGCAGCACTTGTCGCAGCGGCCGCACCAAGCTTCGAGGCGCTGAGCCGGGTCGAGGTGGAAGGCCCGGTTGCACGAATGGAAAACGCTGTGGTAGGCGGTCATGCGGGCGAAACGCTGCGCAACCCACAGTTCACTGAACGGCCTCAGCAGCGAGAAGTACTCCACGAGCGAGCCTAGAGAGTTGGCGAGCATCGACCGGAACCCTGCCTCGAACAGGTCGCTCTTGGAGTACTGGTGGTTCACTTCCCGGCCATCGAGGGTCAGGGTTGGTTTGCTCGAGGACCACTCGTTCGACATCACGACTCGCCCCCGACCGTCGAGGACGGCGCACAGTACGGCTATCGCCGAGACGATACCGGTGACAGGGACGTGACCGTTGAAGGTGTTCCTCCTAGTCTCAGGGGTGAGGATCCACGGGTCGATCTCGCGTTGGGCTCGTCGGATCTCAAGCCCTGTCGTCGAAGCCGCTTTCTCGATCGCCTCGAAGGGAGGAGCCCCGGCGCGATTGAGCACGAACAAGTCCATCTCGAGATTGGCGGCTTTTAGAGTCTCGACGGTGACGATCGAGTCGATCCCTCCACCGAAAGGCACGAGCAGACGGTGGCTAGGGTCGCTGGGCAGGTCGGTGCTGTCAAGTTCGACAGGTGGCGCCGGTCGACCTCCGGCGAACTCCACTTCGGTGAGGTCCAGGTCGTTTCGGTATGCGAACTCACCCAGCCCGTGGAGGTAGAAGTCTCGGAGGAACTCGAGATCTCCGGGCCTGAGAGGGGTGTCACCGAGGTCTACTACTGGAGGTGCGCCAGCCTTGAAATATGAAACCCCTGCCAGGAGGCCGACGATCCGGGCTGCTTCGTAAGCGGCGGGACTCCACCGCTGTCCAGGCCCAACTTCGAGCTTTTCGACGAGTTCGACTGTGTCGAGGCTGTAGTGGAAGCGCACGACTCCGGCCTGCTCGTCGACCTCCAGCGGACCGTACGAAAACCGACCGGAACGGATGGGACTGCTCACTTCGCCATAAGGCTATCCCAAGTCGAGCGAGGAGACCCTCCATCTCGCGTTCGGCCTGGCTCCTGTCGTCCGTCGGGCATTGTCGAACGAGGGCCTGCTTCGCCTCAGCCACCGAAAGGTATCGCCGGGTCGAGGGGGGCGCTCTCGTCGGGACGCGCTTGTGAAGGGCTGAGACGCCCTACCGCTACAAGCCGCGCGAAGACGTGACTTCGGCGGGTTAGGGCCGCACTGAGGTGGTCGCGGGGGTCGTAAGCCGAAGGCGCTTGCAGCAGGCCGGCGATGAGGGCGGCCTGCCCCCAGGAGAGTTGGCTCGGCTCGCGGCCGAAGTAGTGGAGGGCGGCCTCGGTGACGCCGTAGGCCCCGTCGCCGAAGTATGCCGCGTCGAGATACATCGCGAGAATCTGGGTCTTGGTGAAATCGTGGTCGAGTTTGAACGCCAATACGACCTGCTCGGCGAGCGCTGCTGGGTTCGACCGGCCCGGCGTGTAGAGCAGCTTCGCAAGCTGTACCTCGATCGTCGCCCCTCCCAAGTTTGGGTTTGCGGTCACCAACCCCCAGGCCGCACGCAGCGTGCCTTGCGGGTCGAGCGCGGGGTCGGAGTAGAACCTGCTGTCTTCGGTTGCGAGGACAGCCTCCCCGACTCTTACGGGGACGACTCCGTTGTCGCTCGGCGATCCGTGCTCGGCGAGTATCGCCTTCACTCTCGACGGGGCGTCGCTTGCCGAAGGGGTTACTGCGACGGCGGCCACGGTCGCCACCAACGCGCTCAACACTGCGACGACAGCGCCCCCGACCAGACGCCTCAGATATCGGCGTCGAAGGCGGTGAGCCGGCTGCCGACGGTGGCCATGGGGAGCGGTCTGCTCCTCCTCCTCGCCGGTGGTCCGGGAACGGCCAGCAAGGTGACTTTTCGTTCCCACCGTCACTAAACTAACGCCACGCCGGTAGCGTTGTGAGCATGGCCCCCTCGAACATTCGGATTGCGTCGGCAGTGGACGCTGCCCTGGAAGCGTCCATCGTGGGCAGCTTCAGCCGGATCGGATTCGAGGTTCGTCGCGTGAGCGAAAGGTGGGAGGATCCGCCCCGCTTGGACGGCAGAACCGTGTTGGTGACCGGGGCTTCGTCGGGCATCGGAAAGGCTGCCGCTTTGGGATTCGGCCGTCTCGGAGCGCACGTGATCTTGACGGCCAGGGACGTCGGCCGGCTCGACCTATCAGCGAAGGCGGTCGTCGCCGCCGGCGGCACGGCCAGCGTTGTGCCCGCAGACCTGGTCGAGCCATCCCAGGTAGACGCCCTCGTCGAGCGGGTCACAGCGACGTCGAGCGTGGTGGACGCCGTAGTGCACAACGCTGGGGCATTGTTCCCTACTTACCGCCAGGCGTCTGACGGGAGCGAGCTCACGGTAGCCACGCACGTGCTGGCACCTTTCCGACTCACCCGCCAGATATCCCCGCTGATGAACCCGCAACGCTACGTCCTCGTCACTGTGTCCTCCGGTGGAATGTACACCGAGAAGTTCGATCTAAGCCGTCTCGAGATGGACCGGTCGGACTACCGGGGGGCAGTGGCTTACGCCCGCGCCAAGAGGGCCCAGGTCGTGCTCGCCGCGCAGTGGCAGCTCAGGCTCGGCCCTGGCGTTCAGAGCTACAGCACCCACCCAGGTTGGGTGAGAACCGCAGGACTGGACGCCGGCTTGCCGGGGATGGCACGTCTCGGGCCGATGCTGCGCACGCCCGAACAGGGAGCTGACACGATCGTATGGCTCGTCGGCGAAGCCCTCGCAAGACCGCAAGCGCCAGCGCCCGGCTTCTGGCACGACCGGCGCCCTAGGGGTGAGTACTACCGCCCTGGTACAGGGCGCAGCCCCCTTCAAGCGCGTTCGGACGGCGAAGCTCTTTGGTCTTGGTGCGAAGAGCGGACCCGCAACAGGTAGCCCTCAGGCGTGAGCAGCCCCGGGCGGGGCGGGCAGGCAACCTCAAAGGGGCAGGCAATCTCTAAGAGGCTGTCAAAGGGCGGCCGAGAACCTAGCTAGAGTCGCGATTGTTAGTGGAGTTGACCGGCCAGACTGGAGAAGCGTCGTGTCGGACGAACAATTGATCGCCGAGCAGGTGGTGGCGGTCGAAACGCAGCGTGTTGTAAGGGTCCGAATCTCTCAGCACCTAGTGGAGGACTTCTGGAGAGTGGACGTCGCCGGTGGTGATGGCTGCGGGTCGGGCCGTGTGAGCGCAACGGTTTCGTCCGGCGACAGTTTCTTGATGAACCTGATAGAGGGTGCCATGAGCGGCGAGTCTGTCGCCTGGCGCCACCTGGCTGAGTGGGGTCTGCACAGCTTCAGCGGAATGTCCGGAATGCCTGTTCCGCGATTCGCGTAGAGCCTTTCAGGCGATGTTAGAGTCGTCAAGCCCATGACTACTGACGATGACGCTGGCCGGATACTCGACGTTCGCTCTGACTTTCCCGGTCTTGGTTCGCCGCGTTTCATGCTTCTGTCGCCCCGAGCGCAACAGGCGGCCGCTGAAGCCGAGCGGATGCTCGACGAAGGAGAGTCGGACCCAGAAGCTCTCGCCCAGAGGATGGGCCTCGACCGCGAAGCCCTCCAGGAGGCTCGGGACTTCTTCGCGTCTCTCGTCAGGGCTCACTCGGATGACTTCCGTGCCACCGAGGCCCTGAGGCTCGTCAACCGGGCAATGTCGAAGACTCCGATCGTCGATCCCTTGGATTGGAAGCCGCGCTGGCATCAGCGCTTCCGCAGGCCCTGAGCCGACCGGAGCCACCGGCCTCGCGATAGGGCCGAAAGGCCCTTCCGAAGAGTGCCCGTTGGTCTCATAATACTTGGGTGCCCTATCAGTTCAGCGAAACCGGCTTGGAGCTACAAGAGCAAGTTCGTCGCTACATGGAAGCGTTCGTATATTCGAACGAGGAGCTCTACTACTCGCAACTGGAGGGCTCGGCCGACGGCTACCCCCCGGTGATGGAGAAGCTGAAAGCCGCAGCGATCGAACGTGGTCTGTGGAACTTGTTCCTTCCCGACCTCGAGCCCCATCACCCGGGTACCAAGCTGACGAATGTCGACTACGCGCCGATATCGGAGACACTTGGCCGGGTGGGGTTCGCGTCGGAGGCGCTGAACTGTTCCGCCCCCGACACGGGCAACATGGAGATCCTCCACAAGTACGGCACCGACAGGGTCAAAGCGACGTGGTTGGAGCCGCTCCTGGCCGGGGAGATCCGCAGCGCCTTTTCGATGACTGAGCCGGACGTGGCATCTTCTGACGCTACCAATATCGGACTGCGCATAGAGCGGACGCCCGGCGGCTACGTTTTGAACGGGAGGAAATGGTTCAGTTCTGGAGCGGCGTCCCCGCGCTGCAAAGTTCTCGTGGTGATGGGCCTGACCGACCCTGAGGGGCCGCCGCACCTGCGCCAGTCGATGGTCGTCGTCCCGATGGACACCCCCGGCGTCTCAATTGGGATGCTGCCGAGCGTATTCGGCTATAGCGAGATAGGCGGCCACCCGGAGGTCGTCTACAGGGATGTCAAGATCCCGTCCGATCATCTCCTGGGAGACGAGGGGGGAGGTTTTGCCATAGCCCAAGCCCGGCTCGGCCCCGGGCGGATCCACCACTGCATGCGTTCGATCGGCGTCGCCGAGCGCGCCTTGGAGCTCATGGTGACCCGCTCGTTGGAACGGCACACCTTCGGCTCCTCATTGGCTCACAAGGGCCTCATACAGGACTGGATCGCAGAGTCGCGCATAGCGATCGACATGGCGCGGGAATACGTGATGAAGGCTGCTCATCTGATGGACACTGTCGGCAGCAAGGGGTCCGCCTCCGAGATATCTGGTATCAAAGTGGCAGTACCGAGGATGGCGTTGGAGGTCATAGACCGCGCGATACAGGTACATGGTGCGGCGGGCGTTACCCAGTTCACTCCGCTGGCTCACATGTACGCGGGGATGCGGACGCTGCGGATAGCTGACGGTCCCGACGAGGTCCACAAGATGACGATCGCTAGACGAGAGATCCGCCGCCATCAGCCGTCGTTTCGGATGTGATCGCCCGGCTCGGCCTCTTGGGGCTTCGAGGCCTGTGAGCGGTCAAATGTCCCCTCCGACAAACTCGGATATGGTGACGCCCAGCTTTGCGAGGTCCCGAGCGAACTCCAACGGTTCGTCGATCATCTCCGCGAGGCCAGCCGCTCCCCAGCGTGAGAGGCGGCCTTGGGCCGCCCAACGTGCTGCGACAGCGCTCACCGCGGCAGCGATGACAGCCGGCCTTCCCGACGCCCCAATCGCCCGGGTTACGGCCTCGGCGCCGACGAAACCTCTCATCTCTACCCTGACAGCGCCGATCAAGCCTTCCGGGTGAGGTCGTCGCAGCATCGGCATAGGAGAGGTCAGCCGATCCCGTCTGGTGGCCTCGATCCTGGCGGTTATCCTCCTCGCAGAGGGGAAAGCACCGACCAAGAGCATCGGGTCGGCTAGGTAGGCTCTGTAGCAGTCGGCGCCACCGACTGGATCTGGGAACCAGACAAGTTCGCGTCCGGAGCCCCCGGGTCTACGCCTCCATGCCCCCTCTTGCCAGTCTACGGAGATGGCAGCGAGAGCCGAGTGGTGTCGCCGGGCGCAAGTAGGTCCACCCGTGCCGGCGCTGGCCACGTGAACTTCCTCAACCGAGTCGAAACCGCCCCGGTAGCCCCGGCCGCTGCCGGCTCCCCCTAGGAGGCGGCTGAGGACACATGACAAGCCTGGAGCCATTCCAGTACCCAGTGCGAGGTTGCAATGGCGTTCGCGGGCAGTCTCGTCGGCTCTGAGCGCCCGACGCAGTACGCCTGGCTCGTCGACAGGGGTGACCAGGTGGCTACCCGTTTCCAGGCTGCGTTCGACGAAGTGCCTGACCAAGTCTGGGGCTGTTACCACGGTTACGTCCACGTCCAAGTCGCCGGCTTCGCGGATGTCACGGACAGAAACCTTCGAATCCGAGACGGTCGTGCCGCCGTTCGCCTTCGCGGGGGAAGGCCTAGGAGCAGCCCGATGAGGGAGCGTTTCTCGCCGTAGCGCGACTACGGATTCCACCTCGTCCGAAGCGGCGAGGAAGCGAGCAACTTTGGAGCCTACGGCTCCCACCCCGACAACAGCTACGCGCACCTTAGGGGCTTCCTCAGCCGAGATCGTCGGTGGATATCTCCCGCCACCCTCCGCGTTGGGGTGGAGTGCCACCGGTTCCTCTGAGTCGCACGATCACAGCTATAACGGCAGTAACTCCGAGCGCCATCACAGTCCGCCTGACGAGTCGCACGGTCGGGATCATAGACGACTATCTGGCTAGCCGACGATACCGCCTACGAGGGATCGCATCGGCCGACGCTGAGGATCTCCCTAAGCTTGGGGGGCTACTGCCACAGGCAGGGTCAGGGTCGGCTGGCCGTCTGGTGAGGGCCCAGTCCATGTGAGAGAAAGACTGGAGAACTGCAATCCGTTCGAGGTCTGCTTCACGCCGCCGAGAGTCAGGCTTGCGGCAGCACTGACCTCCTTGCCGGCCACGTAGAGATGCACCGTGCCCCTGCCGGCAGCGTTCGTAGACGACCAGGAAGTCCAGGTGATTCCGGTCACGGTGGTGGTAGCGTCCTTGGCGGCGTTGGCGCAGGTGACCAGGAGGGTTTCAGGTTCGAACGCTCCGCCACCGCAATCGAAGACAGTCGGAACTGTCTGAGACTGTGATCCCGCCCCGCTGGTCGTGGAGGTCGGCGTTTCGATTGTCACGGTCCCCTGCGTCGGGTTGATCTTTGTCACCGCAGTCTGGTTGGAACCACACGAAGCTACCAGGAGAGCCCCCAAAGCCAGAAGCTTGCACGTCGAAGCGCCTCGCATCCCCCGGAATCGCAGCAGACGTTTCATCTCGCGCCAGCATCAGTGGTGATCTTGACGGACGCGCCAGCCGGGTGGACGCGAGGAGGGAGAGGCCCTGCTCGACGGCGGGCTGAAGCAGCAGCGAAAGGCGCAAGGCCCAAAGCGAGAACCGCCAGGGGAAGTCCAGCCGACCACGCTGGACTAGGGCCCACACCGTCAGCTGAGGCGAAGACAACGGCTGCTACTACCGCAACGCAAACCCCAGCCTGTGAGACGGATGCAGCCAGTCGGGCGGGCTTTTCGAAACGCTCGAGGTAGGAGTGAATCGAGCGAAGCCTCGAAGGAGTCGAAGCTTTGCCACCAAGCAGCACTGTTAACCCGCGCGCCAATCCGAAGGAACTGCAAACGGCCAGTGTCGGCAGAACAGAAGCACTTGACACTCCTGCGGCGACCGCCAGAGCCACGGTGAGTGCAACCCCCGCGGTCATGAGGTAGGTCGTGAAGCCGAAACCGATCTGCCAGCCGAAGCCGAACCCGTAGACCCACGGCCGCAGCCGTCTCATCCAACCGTCGTCGACCTGGCGACGAATGAGGGGCAGGATCGGACCCATGAGCCCCAGGTCGGCAGCGGATCCTGCAATGGCCATCATTGCGATGAAGGCGCCCAACGCCATCGCAGGCTCCCCGTTCAGCGGCGTCGTCGCGCCGGACAAGCCGGTCACCGTCCTCGCAGCGAGCGCCACGAGACCGCCCAGACTTGCACCTCCGAGCAAACCTCCGGCTATGAACCATTCCGCGGTCCATGCGAATCGCGTACCCCTAGCACGTTCGCCGAAGGGGGTTATGCTCGATAGCATCGAAAGCCCGCAAGGCGACCAGGTCGAACGAGCCGCCGACAGTAGTGCTGTCACCAATCCGAGGGTCAGGTACAAAGACGCCATCAGCGCGACGACTCCCATCTGCGGTCCAAGATCGAAACCCGCCAGACGAACGAGGACGTCACTGGGCCGCCGTGTATGTCGTCGCGTCGCCGAAAGAGTAGACGACGCCCAGCTCGGAGACCATCCAGTATCCTTTGCCTGTAGGCGAGGCTGCGATACCCACGATAGGGCTGGGTAGCGCTGAGGACCCGAGCGACCCGTAGAAACCGGCGTCGCCGAAGCTGAAGATCCCGCCGTCTGCGGCCACGAGCCAGTATCCTTTACCGCTAGGGGTCGCTGCTATGCCGACGACAGGTTTGTTTAGAGTGACGGCGCCCATCGAACCATAAAATGCGGCGTCGCCGAAGCTGAACACCCCGCCGTCTGAGGCGGCCAGCCAGTAACCGGAGTCGTCGGGTGTCGGAGCCATGCCCACCACGGGTTTGTTCAGGACGAGGTTTCCGGTGGACCCGTAGAAGGGGGCTGAGAAGTCGAACACGCCTCCATCGGCGGCGACGAACCTGTATCCCCCCGAGTGCGCGTCGTCGCTCATTCCGACGATCGGCTTGTTCAATGAGATGTTCCCGGTGGACCCATCGAAGGCAGCGTCGCCGAAGCTGAAGATCCCGCCGTCTGCGGCGACGAGCCAGTACCCGCCACCGTCGGATGTGGCCGCTATCCCGACGACCGGCTTGTTTAGAGCGCTCCCGTACATGGATCCGTGGGACACGGCGTCTCCGTACGCGTGAACCCCGCCGGCGGCGTCGGCAAGCCAGTAGCCGGCACCGCTCGGCGTGGTCGCGATCCCGACGAACAGCGGGCTGAAGGTCCGAGGGCCGTCCTGGCAGGGTGCGTAGTGGTCGGCGGTGCTGTCGTCGGTCTGCGACACGGTGCTACACGCCGGGTCTAGCAGCCACGGAGGGGTGCACGACACTACGCGACAGGCTATACGACCGGTGCAGGAGATCTCTTGATGGCATTGTCCGTACCGAAACTCCGTGCATCCGACGTGGCGGTTGTCGCATGAGCCCAGTGCACACTCGCACGTCAAGTTGTCGCAGGTGGGGCAGAAGTTGCCGCCGGCGCAACCGCATCCTTGGCATTCGCCCATGCAGTCGACGTAGTAGCGAGGGCCGGCACAGTACTGTGATCCGTCCGCCTTCCACCATCCCCCAGCGAACGTGCCTGGCGGGCAGCCGTTGATGCCGTTGTTGATGGTGCAGCAGAACTGGGTGTAACCGTCGCAGCACATCGAAGAGCAGCCACAGCCGGTTCCGGGGACGCACTCGCATATGAAGCCGTAAGCGGTCCCTGGCTTGAGGAGGAAATCCAACGGTGCGACGGTCATCGCTGCAGCGGCGACAGTCGCTTTCGCCAGGAAGCCTCGTCGCGACGTTCGAGCTACCAGGAAATCGGCGACGGGTTTGGCGAAGTCCAGCTTCAAAGTTGCTCTCCTTCTCTCGCAGGGCCTTCTCCCGCAGGGCCTTCCCCCGCAGGCTGACCAAAGCTGTGTCGCGAAGTGGAGTTCATTCTAGGCGCTTGTGTCAACGGCCAGGCTTCGAGCTGGACGCGTCCACACGAGATAGGCGAGCCCGGCTACGACGAGGGTTACGACGAGGAGGGCGATCCCATCCCAGGTCTGGTCGTCGACTATTCTCCAGCCGCCGGCGGGGGGGTCCGCGGCCCACCAGCAGGCCCCTGCCGTAGCCGCCAGGTTGAGGACCAAGTGCGCCAGCCCTGGCCGGGAGTCGGGACGACCGAAACACCCGCATGAAGACAGCGGCCATCCCCGCCGGAGGGCGACTGCTACGAAAACCGCGAAACTTGCGTAGGAGCAGGCCACTACAGCCCCTGTCGCCACTCCGGGCAGTGCAACCGCAAAAACTGCGACGGCGAGCTCCGCCGCCCCGCCAGAGCGGACCATCCACGGGCGGTCGGGCAGACCGGCTATGTGCAATGCCCTGGAGGTGTCGGCGGGTTTGAGGGCCTTTGCGACACCGGCCACCCCGAGCACGACCGCCGAGGCGAGGAACACCGCAGAGGCTGGTTCGAGACCGGTCACGGCGCCGCCTGCACGCGAAGAGATCCGATCAGCTCGTTAGCCTGGCGACAGAGCGCGAAGCGAGCAGCGACAGACCCGATAACGGAGTAAAGGCAGAAGCTGCGTCCGGCCATGGAGAAGAAGCGTTGGGCACCCGCCTGGCCGGGAATGGTCCGCTGCAGCTGGCGAGCCCTGTAAGAATCGGGGATGAGCGCCGGGACATCCGTCACCGAGGGGAAAAGCGCGGAACCGGCCGCTTGGGTCCCGAACTCCAAGAACGCAACGAAGACGTCGTTCGATCCGAGAGTTTCGACGATCCCGCCGCCGTAGTCTCCGCGCTGCGTCGGGATCGGCACCGTCGCGGCTTGAGCTACCGGGTGCGTCGTCTCGCCGGCCGAGGGGACCCGCCGGTAGATGACGGCCTCCCACCCGCGTGGAACGCTCAAGTGTAGACCGAAGCCGGAGATCGACGCAGTCATCCTCGGTCACCGGCCTCTGTGATCGAAGTGGGGTACAGGCGTGGGTCACCCGGCTCGATGCCTGCGTCGCGAAGCTGGCGGTCGACGTAGTCGTCGCGGCGCTGGTCCGCCGCCGACCGGGCTCTCCGGCCCTTCCTCGGCGCTGTCGTACCGTCAGCCACAGCGTTGGAGACAAGAAGTTTCACTTCCTCCCAGCTGGCGGCAACCCCTTCGCCTACCACCTGCGAGCCGGGGCCCGAGATGTAGACGAAGTAAGGAGCGTAAGGAATATCGTAGTGCTCCCACACTTCGCTGGACATGACGACAGGTAAGTCCCCGGCCAGGTTGGCTACAGCTCCAGGCGATTCAGCCTCGCTGCCGCGGGTTGCGACTACGAGGCGGGCACCGCCAGGCACTTCGAGCTCCGAGGACCGAAACGACTCCCAGAAGCTCCGACACGTTGTGCAACCGGATGTCAGAAAAGCAATCAGGGTATCGTGGCCGACGCCCGCGACGGCCAGGCTCACAGCGTCCCCGACGGGAGTCGAACCGGCCAAGTCCATGACGTCGCTGGCGCTGGGGCGCCGCGGGGTGGGCCTTGTTCCCTCTGGGCGGGATGACTCTGGCCCTCGAACGCCAACCCAACCGGCGTCGCGCTTGTGCCGTGGGGATGCCGACGACGGGTCGAGGTCCACTCCAAGCTCGTGAAGGGCCCGCAAGACCTCAGCGTGGCCCCTCAGGAGTCCTGCTACAAGCACCCCGAGCAGGGCGACCGCCACAGCCAACCCGACCACTAGCACGGTCAACAGCGTTCGGGTCCTGTCAGCTTGTCTAAGATCCCCACCCCTGCGATGATAGCCGTCGAGGCGCGCCCAAGACTACGAGCGCCGCGTCGGCCAGGCCCACGGTAGCTCAGGCGAAGAGCCCGTCGCTCATTCCCTCCGCCACCCCGACCTCGTCGATGTCGAGAAGCTCCGGGTAGACCTCGAAGTTGTCCTCACCTGGGTAGGCGGCAGGCCGGCGGTAGGGCTCCAAGGTGGAGCTGCCAAAAAGTGCAGGAAAGCGGTCGTGGGGTCGTTCTCCGAAAGTCGGGTGCTCGAAACTTCGCCACATGTCCCGCGCCTCGAGCTGGGGGTCTGACATCAGGTCTCCGGCGTCTTGTATCTTGCCCGCCGGCACTCCGCCGTCTTGAAGGATCCTCTCGGCGACTGCGGCCGGTAGGGTTGCCACCCAACCGCCGACAAGAGCGTCGACCTCACTTGTTCTACTGGCACGCGCTGGCGCACTTGCGAGCGAAGGGTCGCCTTGAAGCCCTGTGGCGTCGAGCAGGCAGGCCCAGTCGCGGTCGTCGCGGCAGGTGACGGCGAGCCAGGACCCGTCTGCGCTGGGATAGCACTCGTTGGGTGTCATTGCGGCGAACCAGTCGCGATTGCCGGCCGGCTGGGCTTCCCGGTCGTTGTTGAGACAGTCGACGAGCGCGGGGCCGATGAGGTAGCCGCCGGTTTCCATCTGGGAGATGTCGACGTGCTGACCGAGGCCGCTGCGATCACGCTCCTCGAGGGCGCTGAGCACTGCGAACGCTGCGGAAAGGCCGGCGGCGTGATCGTTTAGAGAGAAGCCAGGCCCGATGTCCCCGCGCCCGGGTGGGTTAGTCAGATAGGTGAGCCCGCACAGAGCGTGGATGGTCGGAGCGTAAGTGACCAGTTTCGACCAGGGTCCGCTGTGACCGCACCCGGACATCGTCACGTACACGAGCCGCGGATTCCACTGGGCTACCTGCCCGTATGAAAAGCCCCACCGGTCCAGGACCCCCGCCGAGAAGTTCTCGATCAGGACGTCGGCCGATTCGACCAGCTGGCGCATAACACCAGGCGCTCGGTCGTGGCTCATGTTGAGAGTGACTGCCCTCTTCGAGCGGTTCCACTCGTAGAAGTACGGGTGGGAAGGATCGTTGACGGTGGTAGCTCGCTGCTGGGTCTGCACTTTGATCACGTCGGCGCCCAGATCGCCGAGGATCCGGGTGCACATCGGTCCGGCCAGGACGTGGCTCAAGTCGACGATGCGCAGGCCGGCGAGCGGCTTGCCCGCGTCGGCGGAGGGGATTCCGGCTCCCGACGCAGCCTTCTTGGGGGAGGGACTCCGGCTTTCGCAAAAACCCGAGTCCGCGAAGCTCTCGTCGATGTCTTCGGGCGGACGCGGCCTGGCGGCGGGCGTGCGGCTGAAATGCGCGACAGGTCCTGGGATGGTCACCTTGGGGCCTTCCCAGTCGATATCACGGAAGAAGCCCCGGTAGTCGTGCTGCGGGTTGGCGACCACCTGGGAGACGCTTTGCACCTCGGCGAATGCGATGTGACGGGACTGAGCCTCCCGAAAAAGGTCTCCGGCGTCTCTTGTAGCGGCGAACTCGGCGACCACCTCCATCACTTTGTCCAAGTCTCCTATCAGCTCCGCGAGAGGCCGCTTGGCGAGCTCAAGCGCTGCTGGGAATCCCTCCTCGACCATCCAGGCGAGCAGGCCCGGAGCGTTGGGTGTCGGTGTGATCATGGCCCAACCCCGCCGGGCCGGCACCACCTTGTAGGCGCGGATCCAGTGAAGTGATCCCTGGCGTTCGGCGACTTTGGGGTAGGGGAGGACGTCGTCGAACCAATACTGGAAGAGCAGCTGCTCCACCGTCGTGCAGACGGCCTCGTGGAGCGAAACGTCGACCAGCTCGCCACGCCCCGAACGTCGCGCGGTTCGCAGAGCTGCCAGCCCGCTGATGGCTGCGACGAAACCCGCTACGTTGTAGCTCTGCCTTCCCCACGAGTTGAGTGGAAGTTCCCGGAGGCCGGTTAGCGACATAACGCCGCCGAGAGCGCCCGCCACCAGGTCGCTGGTCTGCCAGTTGGCACGCGGGCCGGTCCGGCCGAAGGGTGTCAGTGAAACTTGCACGAGGCTCGGGTTGGTGCTCGAAAGGTCGGCGTGGTCGATTCCCAACGACGCCAGTCTCCCCGGCGGTTCGGTTTCGACGATTAGGTCGCAGAAAGCGGCGAGACGGACGTAGACGCTGCGGCCCTCGTCGGCGTCGAGGTCGACCTCGACCCTGCGCTTGGAGTTGTCGTACCACCAGTCGGCGACCCCGCCGAGCCGGCTCGCTTCTGGGTCGGCCATCCTCGGCCCGGCGCTGCCGCTGCCGATGCGGATTACGTCTGCCCCGGCTTCGGCGAGAAGCTTCGTAGCGAACCGCCCGGTGTCGTTTGTCAGGTCGAGCACCCGTAGACCTTCGAGCGGACCCTGTGTCATGTTTCTCCCTCGTAGTTGGCGTCGCTTGAAGCTAGCCATTTTCGCCTTGCCGTTGCCAGGAGTATCGCCGAGTACGGGATATGGGCCACAGTGTTGAGGTGACCACCAGCGATGATCGTCGGTTCGGGACGCCTTCGGGGCCGAGGCCGTCACCCAGCCTGTTCGAGCATGCCCTCGAGGAGCGCTTGCGTGAACGGGGTCCGCTAGCAGCGAGACTGCGTCCGAGGCGACTGTCGGATGTGGTCGGTCAGGACCACCTGCTGGGGCCGCGGGGAGTTCTGACGGCGCTCATCGACTCTGGCCGTCTCAGCTCGGTGATCCTCTGGGGGCCGCCGGGCACCGGCAAGACGACGATAGCGAGGCTTCTAGCGGATTCTGTGGGCGCTGCCTTTGAGCCTTTGAGCGCCGTGACGGCGGGCGTTAAGGACGTCCGCGAGGCCGCTGAGCGCGCCCGTCGGCGCTTAGCGGAGAGCTCCGCTGCCACCGTCCTTCTCGTCGACGAGGTGCACCGCTTCTCCAAGTCCCAGCAGGACGCTCTTCTGCCGAGCGTCGAGGACGGAACCCTTACCCTGGTGGGCGCTACCACTGAGAACCCTTTTTTCGAGGTCAACGGCCCGCTGCTTTCCCGATCGACGCTGCTTCGTCTGGAACCGCTGGGCAGGTCCGCGTTGGAGACCCTCCTAAGGAGGGCATTAGACCTGGAGGGGGCCACGGTGGAGCCCGACGCAGCGGATGCCATCGTGAGCTCGGTGGATGGCGACGGCCGTGCGTTACTGACCACCCTGGAGGTCGCCATCGCTGTTGCTGGAGAGAAACGCAACGTGACGATCGCTGACGTGGAAAGGGCTCGCTCCGCTCGGGCGATCACCTGGGGTCGTGACGACCACTACGACGTGGTCAGCGCTTTAATCAAGTCGATCCGCGGCTCCGATCCAGACGCCGGGCTGCACTGGCTGGCCCGGATGATCGTCGCAGGGGAGGATCCCCGCTTCATCGCCAGGCGTCTCGTCGTTCTGGCCAGCGAGGACATAGGAATGGCAGACCCGACGAGCCTGCTGGTCGCGACGGCTGCGGCGCACGCTGTCGAGTACGTCGGTTTGCCCGAAGCCCAGCTGAACCTGGCTCAGGCCGTTGTCCACCTAGCAACCGCTCCCAAGTCGAACCGCACGGCTCTGGCCATCTGGGCCGCCCTCGAGGATGCGCGCTCCCGCCCTGGCGGGCCTGTTCCCGCCCACCTCAGAGACGCCCACTATGAGGGAGCGACAGACGTGGGTCACGGCGTCGGTTACAAATACCCTCACGACTTCCCGGGGGGGTGGGTGGCTCAGCAGTATATGCCTGACGCGTTGCGGGGAGCTCGCTACTACGAACCTTCCCCCTACGGACGCGAGCCACGTCTGGTGGGGACCGCAAGGCGCGAGGCGCCAACAGGTTCACAGCCGGGGGAGACCTCAGACGGTTTCGCTGGAGACTCGGGATCAGGAGACTCGCGATCCGGCCCCGGCCGGCGGTCTCAGCGCCCACAGCCCAGCTCCGGCGATCAAAGCGACAGTCGGTAGGGGACTTGCGAGACCCGGCGGTAGGAGCAGATAGAAGGCCGCTGCCAGCGCTGGGGCACAGATCATCAACGCGACGACCGGTTTGGAAAATCTGGTGTGGACGCCCGCCTTGAGCAATCCTGGAGGCGTCGTCCGCTTCGAGCGGACAGCGACGGCGACGAGCAGCGTAGCGCTGAGACCGACGCCGAAGGCGACCCGGTCTGGGGAGGCCACGTCCGGTGTGACCAGAAGCCAGCTGACCAGGCCGGCGGCGGCCACGTACAATTCGGGGACGTCGACGACTAACAGAGCTGCCTGGGCCAGAACCAAATATGAGCTCCAAAGGATCGGGCTGACGAGCAGGCTCGCAAGGATCAGCGTTGCGAGCAACTGCCTGTCGGCGAACTTTCGGCGGTTTCGCCAAAGCGCCACCAGGCAGGCGCCGACTAGCAGCGGGGCGACTTTGGTCGCCGCCGACACCCCCAATCCTGCTCCAGCCATCAAGGAGGCCAGGGACCAGCTTCGGGAAGTCTCATTGTGTTCCAGAGCGTTCAGCATCGCCAGGTAGGATCCAGGGCCGAGCGAGCCCACGACGAGACTGAGGCCAAGCGTCGTGCACGCGGTGAGCCCTCCCGCCAGGGTGCAAGACCGCCGACTGGTGAGAGCAGGCCAGGCAAGCAAGGGCAAAAGGAACAGTTTTGCTGATCCGATGAGCCCCAAAACGAACCCGCATAGGAGCGGATGGCGGTTCCGAAAGTGCCATGCGACGCCTACACCACCCACGAGGAGAGCGTTGATCGTGCCCATCTGCAAGCCGACGATTGTCGTAGCGCTCGCTATTACCAGCCCGGGGACGAGGGTCTCGTTCCGTCCAAGGAGCCTGGCAGCGCCGGTGATCGCAGCGATCGAGGTAATCTCGAAGAGCCTTTCGGCGATGTGCATCGGTAGCAGCGCCAGCGGGGCGAACGCCCACGCCACGTACAGCGGGTAGACGAAGGCGTGGCCGGATCGGAACGCCTGGGAGCGGGCGCTCACGTAGGGGTTGGATCCGTGTAGCACCGCCCGGCCGGCGTCGATGAAGACGATCAGGTCGAACGGGGCTATCAGCCGGCCAAAAAGCACACCTACCGTCACGGTAACGCCGCCGGTAACGGCGAACTGACGCAGTGTGGACCGGGACGGCGAGCGCAGCGTCAAAGTCGACGGCTCACAGTCCCGCTACGACGGGTATCACCCTCTCTCCGAGGATCTGCAGCGGCGTCAGCGAGGCTGCTCGGGGGACCGAGCCGTGGTAGTGGTTGAATCCAAGCCCGGCCAGGCGGCGCATCGACGCGATCAGCTCGTCGACCTTTTCTCCGTCTGGGCCGGGGTCGAGAGGGCCGATCACCGTCTTGTCGATGTCGTCGTAGTCTCGACCGACGTCGTCGCAATGCTTGCGCAGGACCTCGAGCTTGTGCTCTAGGTCCGCCGCCAGGGGCAGGTTGCAAGCCTGGGCGTAGCGCGCGACGAGTCGGAGGGTCTTACGTTCGCCGGCGCCTCCGATCAGGATCGGAGGATGAGGACGTCGAATTGCCTGAGGGGAGTTCAGGGTCCTGCCCAGACGGTAGTGGCGCCCTTCGTAGGGCGAGTCGCTGTCCGACCACATGGCGAGGCATATTTCGAGCGCTTCCTCTAAGCGCTCGAAGCGCTCCGCCACGGGCGGAAAGAAAAGCCCGAGACCGTCAGCCTCCTCCCGGTTCCAAGCGGCTCCGATGCCTAACCAAGCTCGTCCTCCCGACAGCACGTCCAAAGTGGTGACCGCCTTTGCCAGTAGACCGGGGTCCCGGTAAACGACGGCTGTCACCCACGCGAGAAGCTCGATTTTCTCGGTCCGAGCTGCCAAAAACCCCAGCGTGGTGTAGGCCTCAAGCATCTCCTGTTCGGGCGGTCCGATGTGGCCTATCTGCCACACGTGGTCCATGACGCTCAGCTTCGCGAAACCGTGCCGCTCGGCGGCTGCAGCTATCGCGGAAAGGTCAGCTGCGGTGGAAAGCGCCCCGCCGGGCCAGGTAAAGCTCGAAAGGTGAAGGCCGACCTGCATGTGTAGTTCATCCTCCTGTCGTGCGCGTAACACTTCGAGTGTGGCACAGGTCGGGCTCTGAGACTTTTCCAAGTCTAAAGCCAGGCGACACCAAGGGTTGTCTAAGCCGCTGCTCATGGGGCGGGGCGACTATAGGTGCGTAAACGTCGACACCGGGCGCATCCGGGCCGACACCATGGGAAAGCAAGAGAAGGAGTAGGAAATGACCGAACAGCCATATGACCAGCCGATCGAGGGCGTCACTAGGCGGACGAGACGGAGGATCCCCCGTGCTGCGGCTACGGTGGGCCTGACGGCTCTGCTCGGCTTCGCTGGGGCGGGAGCTGCGTTCGCTCTGTCGGGGTCGCCGTCGACGCACTCGTCTGCGGCGTCGCTGGCAACGTCCACGTCGAGCGGCTCGTCCTCCGCTGCGGGCAGTTCCTCGGGGTCGACCAAGCCTCCTGCGGGGCCGAGAGGACACTTCGGTCCCGGCTTCGGTGGTCCGATGGGCGGTCCGATGATGGGCGGGGACGTGCTGCACGGTGTGTCCACGGTGAAGACGGCGTCGGGTAGCTACGTGACCGAGGAAACCCAGGTAGGCACGGTCAGCTCTGTGTCGTCGAACTCCATCACGGTGAAGAGCGCTGACGGCTACAGCCAGACGTACGCTGTTAAGTCGTCCACGATCGTGGATTCCCAGGCTGGCGGGATCGGGGCAGTTGCTTCAAGCGACTCGGTGCGCATTACCGCCGAGACGCAATCCGGCTCCGAAACTGCCACGTCCATAGTAGATACGACCAAGATCGGGTCGAGCCGTCAGGCGTTCGGCTTCGGGGCGCCGCCGGTGTCACCCTCGACGAGCGGTTCGCCCGCCTGACCCAGCTACCAAGTACGAAAGCTCACTGACCGGCATCAGCCCGGGTGCTGCCCCGAGGAGGAGGGCACCCGGGCTGCTTCGCGGGTTCGGAGAGCGCAAGAGGACTTCACAGACGGGAATACTGTCACCACTGTGACAGTTGTAGAGGTTGTGCAACGATCCGACGATCCGACGGGTCCCGAAGGGCTGGAGGCGGGAATCGGGTTCCGCCTGAGCCGCGTCGCACGGGTAATGAGAGCGGCTTGGGCAGCGGAAGTCGCTAACCTCGGCTTGACGCCACCCCAGGTGGCGGTCCTTCGAGCTCTCAGCGACGATCCTGGCTGCTCGCTGCGTCACCTTTCCAGGCGCCTCGGAACAGACCCGATGAGCGCTAAGCGATGCGTAGACGAGCTCGAAGACCGTGCATTGATCCGAAGTGCCCATCGGGGAGGGGACCGCCGTCCGCGATCGCTCGAGCTGACGTCGCAAGGCGCTGCTATGGCGTCGAAAGTGGAGGGCATGGTGGGCGCCAGAGAGGATCTCCTTTCGCAGGTGCTCGGACAGCGCCGACGGACGGCACTGGCGGAAGCTCTGGGCCTGCTGGAGGATCACCTTGGCCTGTCGAGCGACGATCTCAGGGAACGTCGCTCCGGTTCTCCCCTGCCACTGCGGCCAGCCGACCCCGGAGCTCTCGGCGGCGGATTCCAGGACCACCAAAGCCTTCCCCGCTCCACTACAACTACGCCGCGCCGGACCCGTCCGAGCCGAACACAAAAGGAGCTCACATGAGCATCGATCCGTCAAGCCAGCAGCACTCCGGACACCATGACTCACACCCGGTCGCCGCCGGTCCCCCGAGTCCCGGGGATGTCTGGGACGAACGCTTCTCCTCGGCCGAGTGGCCCGACAGGCCTGACGAGTCCTTGGTGGAGAAAGTCGGAGGTCTGCCGCCGGGCCGGGCGCTGGACCTCGGGTGCGGACCGGGCCGTAATGCCATCTGGCTGGCTGGCAAAGGCTGGCAGGTGACCGGTGTGGACGCTTCGGCCGTAGGGCTCGGACAGGCAGCCCGCCGGGCCGCTGACGCCGGAGTGACCGCGGAGTGGCTACAGGCGGACCTCAGCATCTACGAGCCTCCCCCCGCTCAGTTCGACCTTGTCGTGCTCGCCAACATGCACTTCGCGCCAGGTGAGCGCGAGGAGCTGTTCGCCCGCTTCGGTCGCGCCGTGGCATCAGGTGGGCACTTCTACGTCGTCGGCCACCATCTCGACTCGATCGGCAGGGCGGGGCCTCCCGACCCGGCTAGGCTCTACACAGAGGCACTGCTGCAGGGTCTCTTCGAGGGATTCGAAGTCGAAGTGGCACGCCGAGAGCGCTCCGCAGGAGACGGTGGGATCCCGCTGGTCGACGTGGTTGCCTGGGCGACGCGCACCAGCTCCGGCGAAGCGAGCGTATCGTGACAGTGACGTCGCAGGCGCAAGAGGGGTCGCAGGCGCAGCACAGGCATCGCCTTGCTCTGGTCGTCATCGCCGCTGCTCAGCTCATGGTGATGCTCGACTTGACGATCGTAAACATAGCGCTTCCATCCATGCAGCGTGAGCTTGGTTTCTCGGCGACGAACCTAACCTGGGTGGTGGATGCGTACGTCTTGGTCTTCGGCGGGATGCTCCTGCTCGGGGGACGAACCGGTGACCTCTTTGGCCGGCGCCGGATGTTCGCCGTGGGTATCGCCTTATTCACAGTGGCCTCGCTCGCTGGGGGCCTGGCCACTGACCAAGCCTGGCTGATCGCGGCCCGAGCTACACAAGGTGTCGGGGCTGCTGTCGCGTCGCCTACGGCGTTGTCTCTCATAGCGGTGACCTTCGACGAAGGAGCCGACCGTAACCGGGCCATGGCTGTGTACGCCGGCATGTCTGCCGCCGGAGGGGCTCTGGGTCTCCTGCTCGGTGGGGTGCTCGTGGACGTGGCGTCGTGGCGCTGGGTCATGTTCGTCAACGTTCCCATCGGCCTGGCGGTTATGGCCGCTATCCGCCCTACGCTGCCTGCAACACGGGGCAGCAGCGGCCGCTTGGACGTTCCAGGCGCGCTGTCGGCATCGGCTGGTATGGCGCTCGTCGTATACGGTCTGGTCCGAGCGCCTACGTCGGGCTGGGCAAGTTTTACTAATATAGGTTCGTTGGCCTTAGGGGCTGGTGTACTTGGAGTCTTCTTGCTAATCGAGCGCGTGGCGCAACGGCCGCTTGTGCCCCTCGCGTTCTTGGCCGATCGCCAGCGAGCCGCTGCTTACTCGATGATGTTCTTGCTAGGAGCCGCGATGCTGTCCCTAATCTTTTTCTTGACGCAGTTCCTCCAGGACGTTCTGCACTACAGCCCGGTGGTAGCAGGAGTGGCGTACCTACCGATCCCTGTCACGGTGGCCATAACAGGTGTCACTGTCTCCAAGCAGATCCGTCGCTACGGCACGAGGCCGTTCCTGACGGCCGGGCCTGCTTTCGTGGCGACGGGGCTTGTCTGGGTGTCGTTCGTCTCTTCTAGTTCCAGCTATCCATCGGTTTTGGGTCCTTTGGTCCTCGTAGGTTTCGGCATGGGGCTGTCGTTTGTACCGTTGACGCTTAGCGCCGTCGCGTCCGTCGGCTCTCATGAGACGGGTTTGGCGTCCGCGTTGTTGAACGCGAGCCAGCAGGTCGGAGGCTCGCTCGGCCTCGCTGCGCTGGTGACCGTGGCCGCTTCGGCCACGAAAGATCAGATCGCACATGCGGTCTCACAGCACAGCGGTTCGCCCGACGGGCCCGCAGCGTTGGCGAAGGCTACCCTCGAAGCGTCGGTCCACGGCTACCAGGCGGCCTTCAAGGCGGGTGCTGTGGCGGCCGGCGTCGCCTTCATCTTGGGAGTGCTGCTGGTCCGCCAGGGCCCGCTGCCTCGGTCTGCTCCGTCACCCGGGCCCGGCACAGTTCGGCCCGCCACGACACAGCCCGAGACGAGATATTGACACCTACCCTCGTGGGCGGCCGAAAGTCGTTTGCCTCTCTCTCGGGCTCAGTCACAAGATCGGCGCCACCTACAGCGACAATGTCAATCTCACCGGCATAAAGTCCGCTACAGCCTTTAACCTGCTAACTGCTGACTACTCGAGCATCGGCGGACGCGTCGGTGACGTAGTCGTCGAATTCACCACCGGCGACGTGGTGTCGCAGAGCACAGCCGTCGCCAACATCGACAAGCTGCCTCACGTCACCTCGGTAGCCAACCCCCTGTCGTCGAAGACGCCGGTCGTATCTCCCGATGGAAAGATAGCGATCATCAGCGTTCACGTCGCAGCCGTACCCTCCTCCTTGGGTACGACGCGGCTGTCTTAGCTCGAAAATGCCGACGACCCTCTGGGAGCCCTCTGGGTATGGGCGCTGGCTACCTGCGTGAACGTGTGGGCTCCGCTGCGCAACGCAGGGTGGCCTTTTCGGTGAAACCCAAGACCGGCTGTCCCGCTACGCCATGACGGTAGAGTTGCAGTGCTGTGCAAGAAAACCCAGAAAATACTGCTGCGAGCCGGTGGGCTGAAGCCCTCAAGCGATGGGCGATACCTGAGTGGATTCTCGCGCGAGCTGTCGAATCCCCCTGGACACTGCCGGCTTCGCTCTTCGCCGGCGACTCGGCCCCTGCGGGTGTCCTGCACCGCCTGGCAACTGACTCGCTCCCGCAAGGCGGAACGGTCTTGGACGTCGGCTGCGGCGGGGGACGGGCGAGCCTGCCGCTCGCCGGCAAGGCAGCCCTTATCGTGGGCGTGGACGAGTCCCCCGAGATGCTCGAATCGGCATCCGGAGCCGCCGCGTCCCGGGATGTGCGCTTCGAAGGGATCCTCGGCCGGTGGCCTGACCTCGCCCAAGGCGACGGACCGGGTAATCAGGTCGGGATCTTCGACGTCGTCGTATGCCGCAACGTCGTCTACAACGTACCGGACATAGCACGGTTCGTATCGGAGTTGGGTGCTCACGCTCGGCGCGCAGTAGTAGTAGAGCTCACCGTGCAGCACCCGTCGTCATGGTTGGCTCCCCTGTGGAAGAGCTACTGGGGTCTTGACTTGCCTGACGATCCGACCTCGGCCATGTTCGAAGAGGTCCTAGCGGAGCTCGGGCGCACGCCGGAGGTGTACGTCGATAGCCGCCCTCCCGCCAAAGCCGCCGGGCTTGACGACGACTACGTCTCGTTTGTGCGTCGGCGGCTGTGCCTTGAACCCTCCCAGGATCGTGAGGTCCGCTCGTCAATCGTGCAGCTGTGGCCATCCGGGCCACCAGCGCTCGAAGCGGTGGTCGTGCGCTGGGCTGGCACAGCCTCAAACTTCTGCGGTGACGAGCGTTGAGGGATAAGCCAAGGGCTCGCAGCGGCGCTCCCGGTTGAAGAGGATCCGGGTGTACGATGAATTCTTAAAGCCTCACCTCGGAGGTGCTCATGGCTATAGAACCCGTTCGTCACGGTCATCCCCTGGTGAAAGCAGCAGTTGCTGGCACCGCCGTGGTCGTAGTTGCGCTGTTCGCGCTTTCCGTGGTCGGAGCTGTGGTGGGAATGGTATGGACAGTGATTAAGCTCGCACTACTCATCGCTATCATAGGTGGCCTGGCGCACTTGCTGTGGGGTCGCTCGCGCCGGGCATGAACCGACGTTACCGCCCAGACTACAACAAGGTTTCGACGCCAACAGCGTCGAGTTGGGCGTCGTCAGCAATGCCCGGTTTTGACGCGCAGGCTAAGGCGAGCTCGAGCGATTTCTCCGTAAGGAACACGTAGAGGTAGCCCCAGCCGACGCGGACAGACCAGCGTGAGCCATGAGCGGCTGGCGACACCTCGGTAAGGGCCTGCACCCAGCCGAACTGAACTCCCCAGATTGCTTCCGTTACGCGCCCGTCGACCGATCGGGTTATCCCGTGCTAGAGATGCCACGATTTCGCAGATACCGCCATCGACGTCATCCGGCCTGCGTCCACGCCAGGGGTCGCTTGAAACATACAGTTACCGGGAGTCGCATCACCGGACTGGCGCGCGAATCGGCGTTGGCACGCGTGCGCTTTGGATCCGACAAAGGTTTCGTCGCTTAGCGCCCCGTTTGACACAGGACGTGGCGGTGAGCAGGATTGAGGACATGGCTCGCAAGAAGCGCTGGAACGAGTTGAGTCGTCGTACTCGCAGGCTGGTCGGTGTCGCCGCCACGCTCGAGGGCCTGCTAAAGGTTGCCGCTTTGATCGACCTCGCGCGGCGGCCGGCGGACGAGGTCTGCGGATCCAAGGCAAAATGGGTCACCTTTATTATTCTCGTCAATTCCGGCGGAGCCCTGCCCCTCTACTACTTCGCTCGGGGACGGCGCCCTTCAGCCCCCTAGGCGGTCGTGAGTGGCGTTGGCAGACGGGCCTGGCCCCGGGGTCAGGCCGCGAAAGCGCGGACGGCGGCCTGCGTGACAGCCTGCTCACTCGTACATCCGATGCCGGCGGGATGCGCGTTGCATCTGGGGATCAGGGATCATCATTAGGCGTGGGGGTTGATGCCGCCTGGGTTGGCGCGTCCTGGCTTGAGGGTTGTCGCGGATTCCGACGTCTTGTGAGACTTCTGCCTGCCTCGGAGCGGGTGGTTCTCTTCGGTGAAGCATGTCCTTATTGAGAGGGTGACTTATGCCACTCCAGGTCTTGGGTGTTTCTACTGTCACGTGAGGGTAGAGTATGCGGTCTGCACTTGTCGTGCGGGTGGAAAGTTCCCGCCTCGGGGCTGATGCTGTTCAGGTTGTCGGCCGGGCGGGTCGAGAGATTGGATTTCGTTTGTCGAACTTGTTGGGGTCTGCCGATGGGCAGGTGGCGGCTGGCTCTGTTGCGGAGGGTTCTCGGGTCGAGGGGGGGCGGGGTTGGTGGCGGTCGCCGAGGGCTTGGCGTACCGAGATCCTTGCTGCCTTGGTTGTCGGGGTGGCGTTGATACCCGAGGCGATCTCGTTTTCGGTTGTGGCGCATGTGGCGCCGCAGGTGGGTTTGTTCGCGTCGTTCACGATGGCGGTCACGATAGCGGTGGTCGGCGGCCGGCGGGCGATGATCTCGGCCGCGACGGGTTCCACGGCGCTGGTGGTGGCCCCGCTGTCGCAGCGTTACGGGTTGCATTATCTGGTTGCGGCGGTGCTGCTGGCCGGGGCGGTCCAGGTGGTATTGGGTTTGGTTGGGGTCGCGAAGCTTATGCGATACGTGCCCCGGTCGGTGTCGGTGGGTTTCGTCAACGCGCTGGGGATCCTGTTGCTATTGGCCCAGTTGCCGAACCTGGAACACGTGGGGGTAGCGGTATACCTGCTGGTGGCGGTGGGCCTGGGGATTATCGTGTTGTTCCCTCGGGTGAACCGGGTGATCCCGGCACCTTTGGTGGCGATCGTGGCCGTTACCGCTGCGGCGATGCTCGGACATTTCCACGGGGTGCCGACGGTGGGGGACAAGGGGGCGTTGCCGCATTCGTTGCCGCTGCCAGGTCTTCCGAGCGTTCCTTTCACGCTGGCTACGCTGCGGATCGTGGCTCTACCGGCCGTGACGATGGCCATCGTGGGTCTGCTGGAGACGCAGATGACGGCCCGCCTGGTCGACGACCTGACCGACAGCGGATCGGACAAGCGCCGCGAGTCGTGGGGTCAGGGGGTGGCTAACCTGGTGACCGGCCTATTCGGGGGTTTGGGCGGCTGCGCCATGATCGGCCAGACGATGATCAATATCAAGTCCGGGGCGCGGACCCGCATGTCGACGTTCCTGGCCGGGGTGTTCCTGCTGATCTTGGTGGTGGTCCTCAACCCGGTGGTGTCACAGATACCTATGGCGGCGCTGGTGGCGGTGATGTTCGTGGTCGCCTACAGTACCTTCGATTGGCGTAGCGTCTCGCCCGGGCATCTTCGGCGTATGCCCCGCAGCGAGACCGCGGTGATGGTGGTGACTGTGATATTGACAGTCGCTACCGGCAACCTTTCAGTTGGCGTGCTTGCCGGTGTAGTGCTCGCTGCTTTGCTGTTCGCGCGACGGGTCCAGCGGATGGCGACCGTGGTGCGCGTTACGCCTGACCATCACCATTGGCATTTGCATCTTCCTGGACATCATCCTCGCCGGGGGCCGAAGCTGACGGAGGGGCAGGATCACACTCCGAGCGACCTCGACGGTCATAGCGCGGTCTACGTGGTGACCGGGGAGTTGTTCTTCGCGTCAAGCAGCGACTTGACCGACTACTTCGACTATGACGGGGATCCGCCGCATGTGGTCATTGACCTCCGCTCATCGCACGTTTGGGATGCGTCCACGGTGGCGGCGCTTGACCGGGTGACCGCAAAGTACGCTCAGCGGAACAAGACGGTCGAGCTGGTCGGCCTTAATCTGGCGAGCGCCCGGATCCACGGCGATCTGACCGGGCAGCTCCAGTCGGATCACTGACCTGACCGATCATCACCCGTTGTCGCCGCTGGCGTACCCGCCGGGTGGTGTCAGGCTTCGATGATGACTGGGACGATCATGGGCCGCCGCCCGGTGCGACGCTCGACGAACTGGCCTGCAGTGCGCCTGATAGCGCGCTGAAGGGTGTCGGTGGTGATGGTCGTGTCGGTCTCTAGGGCGGAGGCCAGGGCGGCGCTTATGGTTTCGGCGCAGTCGTCGAGGAGTGCGTCGGCGTCGGGGGCGTGGACCCATCCCCGGGTGATGACCTGCGGGGTTTCGAACAGTTCGTGGCGGTCGAAGTCGACGGTGGCTAACACGACCAGGATCCCTTCCTCGGAGAGAGTCTTGCGGTCCCTGAGCACGGCGGCTCCGACATCGTCGAGGCTGCCGTCGACGTATAGGTGGCCGGCGGGGACCTTGCCGCTGTAGCGAAGGCCGTCGTCGCCGAGGGTGACCTGCTGGCCGTCCTCGCAGATGAGGGTGTGGCCGTCGGTGACGCCCATAATGGTGGCCAAGCGGGCATGCGCCGCGAGGTGGCGGTACTCGCCGTGGACCGGCACGAACCATTCCGGGGCGACGATGTTCAGGAGGGTTTTGAGTTCCTCTTGTTTGGCGTGGCCGGTGGCGTGCACGTCGTGGATGCCCGAGTGGACCACCTCGGCGCCCAGCTTGACCAGGCCGTTCAACACCTTCGACACGTTGTTCTCGTTGCCGGGGATGGGATGGGAACTCAAGATGACGGTGTCGGTGGGTCCGACGGTCAGCCACCTGGAGGACTCCGTGGCCATCAAGGCGAGCGCGGAGCGCGGTTCGCCCTGGCTGCCGGTGGAGATGATGCACACCCGGCCCGGGTCGAGGCGCTCGACGCGGGAGATGTCGATCAGCTTGTCGTCAGGGATGCGCAAGATGCCGAGCGAGCGGGCCAGGGCCACGTTCTGTTTCATGGAGCGGCCCAGGGTGGCGATGGTGCGGCCATGGGCGAGGGCTGCGTCGGCGATCTGCTGGACTCGGTGGATGTGGCTGGCGAAGCAGGTGGTGATGATCCGCCGCCCTGACTGCGCAGCGAAAATCTGACTCAGGACCGGGCCGACGGTGGACTCGCTTCGGGACCAGCCCGGCTCGTCGGCGTTGGTGGAGTCGCCCAGATACAGCCGGACGCCCTCGTTCTTGGCGATGGCTCCTATACGGGCGAGGTCGGTGCGTCGACCGTCGATGGGGTTCAGATCCAGCTTGAGGTCCCCCGAGTGCAACACGACACCCTGGGGGGTGCGCACGACGGTAGCGAAGCCGTGTGGGACAGAATGGGTGACCGGTACGAACTCGACATCGAACGGGCCGATCTGGCGGCGTTCGCCGTCCTCCACAGCGATGAACTCGGTGCGGGCGGTGAGACCCGCCTCCTCAATGCGGTTACGGGCCAGGCCGAGGGTGAGCCGGGACCCGAAGATCGGAAACGACAGGTCGCGCAGCAAGAAGCCGAGCGCCCCGACATGATCCTCATGTCCGTGGGTGGCGACGCAGCCGACCACCCGCTCGGCGTTGTCGCGCAGGTAGGTGAAATCCGGCAGGACAAGGTCGACTCCAGGGCTGTCAGCGTCGGGAAAGAGGATCCCGCAGTCGAGGATCAACATCTTGCCGGCCGTCTCGAGCACCGCGCAGTTCCGGCCGATCTCACCGAGCCCGCCGAGGAAGGTGATGCGAAACGGTGCGGGCATAGGCGGCTTCCTTTTTGATCAGTTGGCAAACCTCAGCGACTTGTGCGGATGCGGACTCCGCCAGTTCGAGGGTCGCCCCCGACCCTACCGCAACGTGAGGGTCGGGGGCGACCCGGCGGGGCAGGGTTTACTGCCGTTATGGACCAGGCGTTGATTGGAGCCCGACGGTTCCGCTATCGATCGGTGTTGGCGAAGCGATCCACCAGCGCGGCGGTCATGGCAGCGTCCATCGCTGCCCTGGCAGTGGCTCTCGTCACCTGCACCCCAGCCGGGCCCGGGTGGCCGGCGCTCGGCTATGTTGTCGCGCTAGGAGTGGCCAGCAGCAGGGCGCGGGCACAGGATGTAGCGCCTGACTCGCGCTGCCATCTACTCCGGACGCTTACCGTTCCCTCACGTAACGGTAGAATCAGGTGGCGAAGCTGGTCGATGGGCCAGCCTTCAGGAGGTATGGGTATGGACCCGGGCATGCACCAGATCGGTGAAGCGGCGGACAAGGTCGGGCTGTCGCTACGGACGATCCGTCACTACGAGGACGTTGGCCTGGTCCCGCCGTCGGGACGCTCCGCTGGCGGGTTCCGCCTCTACACCGATGAGGACATCGACCGGCTACGGCTGGTCAAGCACATGAAGCCGCTCGACTTCTCACTCGAGGAGATGCGTGACCTGCTCCAAGCCCGTGACCGGCTGGCTGCGGGGATCGACGACCCCGAGGAGCGGGACCGCACCTACGAACGGCTGGCCATGTACGCGACTGCGGCCGAGCAGCGTTGCGAAAGCCTGCGGGCCAAGCTCGAAGCGGCGGAGTCCATGGCCGATCAGCTACGTCGGGAAGCACATCGCCGGCCCGCCCACGGCCCCCGCTGACGGTATCGGCGCAGTCTCCGGGTGCGGCGGTCTCGACCAGCTCGAACAAGAAGGCGTCATACGGGTACTCCACCGCTCCAACGGAGACCCGAGCCCCACCCTGGGCGCTATAGGGCAGATGTAGTTCGAGGTCCTCGCCCGCCGCGTCGACTCCGCCACCGCCGAGCAACTACGGGCCGCGGGAGGGGCGCGGATCCTGGCCAGGGGAAATGGGACCCTGTTCGTCCTGTTCGCAAGCGCCTGCCGGCTCCACCTTCTTGAAGCAGACCACCCCGAATGGCACTTCGAAGCGGTCCTCACCCACCCAAACCCGACATGAGCGACGAGATCGTTTGCTCCAACTGCGGTATCGACGACCACCTGAGCGGCGAACGTCCCGGCGAGGTCATTCACATCACCTGCGCCGCCTGCCAGCTCGCACGGGATCGCGACCCTTCACCGCGTTGCTGCAAGTGCCGCAACCACGACGTAGAACCCGCTCCAGCCGTCGAGCGTCGTTGCTCCGCCCCCTCGCCGAACCCATAGCTGCGTGATCGGCGCCGTGTGGGACCGACCTGCGAGGGCACGCACGTCGCCGTCACATTGCTGCCATTTACTTGAACCTACCGTTACGCGTATTGGAGCCACATTTGAAGAAGCACACCGTTCAAGCCGCGGTCAGCCGCACGGCGATCATGTCGATCCTCTCCACTGGACTGCTGACCTCGCGTACATCCAACTCTTCGGCGACCGGGACTTCTTCGCAAACCACCAGCTCATCAGCGTCACCGGCGATCACGCCCCCAGCCTTGTCGCAAACGTCGCCAACGTCGCCTCAAACAGGGTCCGCTACGACGGCGCAGGCGATCAACCCGGCGGCTATCCCCATCGGTGACGGCCACGTGTCTAGTGCCCCAGAGGTCGGATACGTCGACTCCTGTGTCACCAACTTTCGGCGGCAACCTAACGCCGACGGTCCCTGGATCAACGCGACCGCAGGTACATGGTACTCGCTTACTAAGCCAAGCTCTGCTGGTTCTGTTAGCTGGCCAAGCGCGCAGTACACCGTAACTGAATCCGGGAACACGAGAACCATCGTGGCTGACGGCTTACCCATCGATCATCCCACAGGCGTCTTCCCAGTAACGTCGGCCGACCCTACCTTCCAGTGGGATCACAATCCGAACAAGATCGTTGCACAGCCGACTACGATCAATCTTCCCCTTAACCCCTCGGCGGCGCCATCACCTAGTTGCGTTGGTATGGGGCCGATTGGAATCCTCACTGGCGGCGTCCTCCTCTTCAATGCCCTCGGCGCTGCTGGCGTCGACGGAGGGGCTCATGAGGCGTTCGATCAATGGGGAGAGCACCCCGACGGTCCCGACCAGCTTCACCACCATTTCGTGCCCAGTTTCATGCCGGACGCCGTGAGCCTCGCGCTTGGCGCCTCGACGCTGGTCGGCTATGCGGCGGAGGGCTACGGCATCTACGTCGAGTACACCGCTTCCAGGCAACTCGTGACCAACGCAGACCTCGACGCTTGTCACTGGACCACCTCGCCGGTGCTTTGGAACGGTGAGGTCCAAAGCGTCTACCACGATGACGCCACAGTCGAATATCCTTGCACTGCGGGCTGCTATCACGGGACCCCGAACAGTTCTTTCACTGTCGGCCATAGTGCTCAACCAACGCGGTGAGATGACGGCTCTCCCATAGGCTCATCGCTCCGCAGCGAGTTACGCCGCCGACGCCCAGGTACGGGCCCGTACCAAGTAGACGGACTGCTCGGCGAACCAGACTGCTCGAGTTTGCAGCGACTAATTCTGCAGTTCGCGACGTAGGCCGGCAGCGGCTCGGTCCCCGAGTCGCTTGAACGCCAACGCGAGCACCGGGTTGAAGATGCCAAGGAGGCCGACCATTTCAAGGCTGGCGTCGTAGCTGACAGTCGCTCCGGTGGGCGTCGGCTCGACGGTGATCTTGTCGAGAGAGCGCAACGTCGAGGTCTCGGCGAGAAGCACGACGAGGCGGGACGGCTCGAACTCTGTGATCTTGTACTCCAAGGGCAGTTTCCGACCGGCTGACGAGACCACTACACGGAAACGGCTGCCGACGCCAAGTTCTCCAGTTGCGAAGCGTTCGGCTTCGATGACGCTCGGGTCCCATGCGGCCACGTTCTCGAACGAGGCCATGTACTTGAATGCGTCGTCGGGCTGACGTGGGGTGGCGATGGTGGTGCGGTAGCGGGGCACACTCTCCAGCATGGCGGACATATTCTCTCTGCCGGCAAAGTGTCTGTTGTGAAGCGCGATTCGTCCTCGAAGGGGTAGCGCCGATCAGGCTGGTTGTTCACGGCGGCCGACGGTGCGGGTGACGCAGTCGGTGAGGAACTGGTCGAAAGGGGGCCAGTCGAGGCTGTTGACGGCTTGGGGAACAGTGACGAGCCCGTGGAGAGCGAACCATAAGACGGCTGCAGCCCTCCACGCGTCGGGGGCGGTGGAAGCGCCGGCGTCGATACAGTCTTGGACTGTCGCGGTGACAGCCTCGAAGGTAGCGGCTAGGAGCGGTGCGGTTTGGGTCATGTCCCGGTCCTGGGCCTGCTAGTCGGCGGCGAAGCGGCGTCCGACGAGGACCCGATAGCGGGCGGGATGAGCGAGCGCGTAGCCGGTGTAGGCCGAGCACATGGCGTAAAGAGGCCCTACTGGGTTCGTCCCGGCCCGGTCGGCGGCGGTTTCGATCTGGTCGAGCAACACGGCGAGTTGCTCGGCGACGACGGCGTCGATGACCGCGGTCCAGCCGGGGAAGTGGATGAAGACCGACGGGGGCGCGACCCCGACACGCCGAGCCAGAGCGCGCATGGCGATCGTCTCTTCGCTGTCGGTGCGTTCGAGCTCTGCGGTAGCGGCAGCGATGATGTCGTCTCGGAGGCGGAACCCCTGACCGCGAGGGAACGGGACCGTGCGGGTCGTTCGGAGGGTGCCGGGCTGTGCATCGCGGTCATCGACCACTCCTCTCCAAAGCTATTTTACTTGTAAGCACACGACCGTCATATTAGATTACATAGGTGGTAGACAGCTGGGGCGGCTCGGTTCCTTGCTGAGATGGCCGGTCTTCGTTCCTGCCCCGCCCAGTCGAACCGAGCGGCGCTCGACACCGGCGCATACCCGTCAATCCGGCCGACGAACCCTCGGCCCGAAGGCTACCGGACCAGGGGTTTCGTAACCTCGGCGGCCTCACTTTCGTAACTACCCCTTGGCGGGGTAGTTACGAGACCGGGGAAGCCCTGGTAGATGGATTATCCGGCGGGCGGTCACGGGGCCGTGCACGCGATTCGGCCTACCCCTTGCACACCCTCTAGGGTCCCGGCTGACGGCGGACCGCACGCCCAGGGCTGATCTCCACGGACTCACCCCCCACCCAGCCGACCCGGGAAACTCCAACCTGCTGGCACCCGGCGGCCTCTACTTATACTTTCGACAGCAAAAGTATAAGTCCAGCGGTAGTGTCTGCCGGGACTTATAGTTTCCTGGGTCCGGACCCGGTGGAAGTCCAAGTCCGGCAGGTGCTGGACCGCCTCGCTGCCGGCGACCCGCCCTCGGCCTTCGAGCGCCGCCAGGTGGACGTCAAAGAAGAGGTCGGCCGCCGGGGTCGGGCCGGGATCATCGGCCCGCCCCGATCGCAGAGCGAGGCGACCGCCCGCTACCTGGCCGAGGAAATGTCGTGCATGGCCAACAGCGACGGCGGCGGGGCGATCATCGTAGGGGTCGCCGACGACGGTACCCGCATCGGCACTGCCATCGAGAGCGAATGGCTCCGCCACCGCATCTACGAGCTGACCTCCGGGACGCTCACCGTCGACGTCCGCGAAGCCTCCCTGGACGGGACCCGGCTCCTGGTTCTCGTCACCCATGAAGCGATAGAGCCGATCCGCGTCGGGGGCAAGGTCCGCTGGCGAGTCGACGACCACTGTGTGGAGGTGGACCCGACCAGCTGGCATACTGCCAAGCTGGCCAGGCGGGGCGCCGACTGGTCGGCCGGGCCTTCCGGGCACACTGTCGCAGACGCTGACCCCGTGGCGCTGGGCATCGCCCGCCGCTACCTGGACGCCGGCGGCGACACCAGAGCAGCCGAGTTGGCCCAGGCCAGCAACGAGGACCTCCTGCGCCGGCTCAACGTCGTAACCGGCGACGGGAAGCTGACCAACGCCGGGAGCCTTCTGTTCGTCGCCACCCCCACCGACGCCATCGACTACATACGCAGCGACGCGCCCGGCACCGACTCGACCAACCGGATCTGCACCAGCCGGCCGCTGATCGAGCAGATCTACCAGGTGGAGCAGGCCGCGTTGGCCGCCGACCGGGTCGTCCATCTGTCCGAGGGCTTCGCGCATGGCCAAGTCCGGGCCATTCCCGAGCGGGCGCTGCGCGAGTCGATCGTCAACGGGGTAGTCCACCGGGACTGGCTGTCCCCGCTCCCCACCACTGTCGAGCGCATCGGCGACACCCTCACCGTCAGCTCTCCGGGAGGGTTCATCGGCGGCATCGACCCGTCCAACATCATCACCCACCCGGCCGTGCCCCGCTATCGCAGCCTGGCCGAAACCGTCGCCACCCTACGCTTGGCGGAGCGGGAGGGGATCGGCGTGGACCGCATGGTCGCCGACATGCTGGCCCTGGGCCGGCCGGGACCCGAAATCAGCGAGATGGCCGGCCCGTACGTCCGCGTCGCTCTCCTCGGCGGCGAACCCGACCAGTCGACCGCCAAGGTCTTGGGCATGCTCACCCCACGCCAGGCCGCCGGCGACGTCGACCTGCTGTTGATGCTCAGCCACCTGGAGGGCGCCGGCTGGATCGACGCCGATACGGCCGCTCCGCTGCTACAACGCCGCCCGGCTGAAACCGCCGGCGCCCTCGACCGTCTGGTCGGGGTGAAAGTGGCCGGCGCGCCGCTGGTGGTTCCCGTCGCCGGGGTTCCGGCCGACCCTCCGCCCGCCTACCGGCTATCCAACGATGCCCGCGACATGCTGGCCAACCGAACCGGGTGGGTCGAGATCCCCGAAGCCCGTAAGCAGATGATCCTGGCATGGTCCTGGGCCCGGGGGCGAGTGTCCAGCACCTAGGTCGCCGACCTGAGCGGCCTCAGCGCGGTCAGCGCCGACCTGAGCGGCCTCAGCGCGGTCAGCGCCGGCACGACTCTCACCTCGCTGGAAAGCGACGGCCTGCTGCGCGCCGGCCGGCCGACGCGGATGGGCCGCGGGTTCTACTACATCCCCACCGGCGCTCCGCACTGACGAGCAGCTCGTTCGACAGCACGGTGGCTGCCTTCTCGACGTGCAAGGATCGGAGCGTGGATCAACCCTTGGGAATCGACCGCACACTTGAGGTGGGGTCCGTTTGCGTCTTCTGTGGATCCTCCACGCCGTCTGACCCCCAATATCGGCACGCCACCGTCGACCTAGCCGAGGCGATCGCGGATCGGGGGATCGACCTGATCTACGGCGGCGGCAAGGTGGGCCTCATGGGGGTTCTAGCTGATGCGGCTCTTAGGAAGGGCGGGCGCGTCGTCGGCGTCATCCCGGTCGGTCTGTTCAGTCGCGAGGTGGGGCACACCGGCCTCACCGAGCTGCACGAGGTGGCCTCCATGCACGAACGTAAACGGCTCATGTATGAGCTGGCTGATGGCTTCGTCGCCCTCCCTGGAGGTCTCGGTACCCTCGAGGAGCTGGCGGAGGTGGCGACTTGGACACAGCTCGGACTGCACGCGAAACCAGTTGTGCTTCTCGACGTGGCCGACTACTGGAAGCCGTTGCAGCCGAGTGAGCAATGGTGATCACTCATGCTGCACCCCTTCTCGGGGTTCCTCTCCTGTTGCCAGGTTCGGTTCTGGCCTCACCGGGGACGGCCTCCCAGGATTGCAGAGGTCTTACGTCCCCTCCTCCGGCACCCGATGGTCGGGCGTCGGAGCCGAGTCCCCCACCGCTACCGGTGGGACTGCTGGGCTTTGGGGCCGTGGCTCCAACTGAGCCACAACTGGCATGGTCCGGCCAGTCGCGGAGGTTCTTTGCTGCATTGATGTCCCGGTCGACCAGCTCGCCGGTGACGGCACAGACGAGCTGCTTGGCCAGCTTTTTCGGCTCGATCAGGCGGCATTCACACCCGTGGTGGATCTTGGATGAGGCGAACCAACGCTCCGCGACCGTGAGCGTTCTTCCTCTCCACGCCATCTTGTAGGTGAGCTGTGGCCTGATCTGGCCCAGTGCAGCGTCGGATACAGAGCGCCGGAAGGCCCGGCGTCCCATGCTCTTCTTCATCGCAGCGAGGTTGAGGTCTTCGATGACGACCTCGCTGTAGGTGTCCGCCAGCCAGCTCGTGAGCTGGTGGTGGGCCTCTCGACGCAGGTGCACGGTTCTGCGGTCCAGCCGGGCGAGCTTGGCTTTCGCCGCCCGGTGGCCCTTGGAGCCGGGGATGCGCCGAGAGAGCTGTCGTCCCACCCGGCGACGCTCTTGGAGCGTGGCCCGGAGGGGAGCGGGATTGGGGACCGAGGTGACGGTACCTGAGTCGTCGGCAACGGTGGCGAGCACCCGCAGGCCGAGATCGACACCAGCCCGGCCGCCCGTGGCCGGAGCCGCATAGGGGTGAGCCTCGACGACACAGGAGAACGAGACGAACAGCCGTCCCCAGCGTTCGGACAGGGTGGCCGAGAGGATCTGGGCCTTGCCCGTCTTGACCAGGCGCTCCAAGCGCCGGGTGTTCTCCTTCGAGCGCAGTGGTCCCAGCACCGGCAAGGTGACGGTCCGCCGGTCGGGCTCGACCCGGATGGCCCCGGTCGTAAAGCGCACCCTGGCCTGGTCTTTGTGGCGGGACTTAAAGTTAGGAAAGCCGGCCTTTCTGCCCTGGCGCCTGCCGGTTTTCGAGTCCTGCCAGTTCTTGAGGGCGATGCACAGGTCGGCGATCCCCGACGAGTACGCCTCCTTCGAGTTCTCACGCCACCACGGGGCAACCGTCGCCTTCTCAGCGTTGAAGCACTTGCGCAGGGAGTAAAGGTCCCAGCGGACCGATTCGTGGGCAGGGTCAGCCTTCTTGGCGTCCATGTCCGCCTTCACCTGGCCGAGCGCCCAGTTGTAGGCGAAGCGGCGGGCGCCGAAGTGGGAGCGGACCTTGGACACAGCCTCATGGCCGCTGGGCCATGTGACCTCGAACATGAAGCCCCGGGCGATCCATCCTTCGGGGATGGCGAACTTCTCCTTGGCTGCCCGCTTCTTGGCCGGGCGAGCGCCTTTGCTGATCACCTCTCCTGCCCCGAGCATCGCAGTGTCAACCATTGCGCCCAGCGCCGGTGGTGGCCACCTCGACAGCCCTGGCCGCCCGCTGAGATGCCAAGCGGCGGCCATAGAGCCGGGCACACAGCGAGGTCATGAGTTCGGTCATGTCCCGCACCAGGTCATCGTCGACTTCTCCGTCATCGACTACCACCATGCGGCGATGGCCGGCGTCAAAGGCGCCGGCCACGTACTCGGCCCCGAACCTGGCGAAGCGGTCCCGACGTTCGACGATGATCGTGGTCACTTGGGGATCGCGGAGGAACCCCAAGAACTTTCGCCATTTGCCGTTGAATGCCGAGCCGACCTCGGTCACTACTAAGTCAACGAAGTAACCGTTCGACGTGGCCCAGGAGGTCACCCGCGCCACCTGCCCGTCGAGGTCAGACTTCTGCTCAGCAGAAGAGACCCGTGCGTAGATCACCGTCTTGGCGCTCGACTGTGGCTGGGTATCAGTCAGATCCCCGACCAAGATGAGCCCACCCACCCGCTCCGCTAGCACCGGCAGCTTCCCGGCCCGGAACCACCGATAGGCGGTCTGGGGATGGATGTGCTGGGCCGCAGCCCACTCAGTCAAGTTCATCGCTGCTCAGTATTGACCGGGGGTGTGACAACGGCTAGAAGCCCCTCGTGCAGCAACTCGACCGTATGGTCGAAGTCGGCCTCATGAAGGAGGCGAACCGAGCCATTATCCGCCACGCTCGCTCCTCGAATATGGCGTTGGATTTGCTTGGCTCGACCCCGGTCTTCGTTGAGAAGTGGATCACGGAGGGCGAGAGGTAGCTCGGAGGTACTGCAACTCTTGCAGGTACCGAGGATGCGAACATCGTCCCGCCGCTCGGGTCGAGCATCCTCACGCATAATCGGCGTTCTGCTCAGGGGAGGCCGCCTCCGAAGCCGTCATCGTCGAGGTACTGGGGGATGGCGCCGACGGGCTTGACGGATCGGCTGGTAGAACGTTGCTGTGGCGATCTCCTGGGCGTGCCGTCTGTCGGTGTCACAGTACGCGGCTACAGGTCGACGAGCGCTTGCACCATGCCAGAGTTGCGCTGGTTGCGGGGACGAGATGTCCTTTGATGGGTCCTATCCTCGCCGGGTGCGCGAGGCGGGTGTCGTCTACCAAATTTTCGTGCGCCGTGCCCGCTGTTGGAGGTGTGTAGGACCGGGCACGCGTTGACCCCCGACTTCGTCCTTGCCCGCCTCAGGGACAGCACCGCTGCGGTCGGTGTGGCGGTCCTGGCCCACTTGGGCCACCAGGTGCCAGTGGGTGCCAGTCGCTTCTACGACGGGGTTCCCGAGCGCACGGTGCACTCCTGGCGACAGCGTTTCGCTGAGCGCGCCGATGTCCTAGCCGGGCGGTTCGCCGCCCTCTGCGTCGAGTGGGGCGACCTGCCACCGAGGTCGGTTGGCCCGACCGTGGAGTCGCTATCGAGATGATCGGCGCCGCGTGGCGAGCAGCGGGTAGACGTCGACCGGGGGCCATGCCACCCGCTTGGCCCATGGCCAACGTCGTCCTCGGCGGCCAGCCCTTGGCACCCGCGTAGACCTGCCGGGGGCGACCTCCCCCAACTTGGTCGGACACTCTCGTGCCCCCTGATCCGGGCTGATCTGCCAGCCCTCCCGGACCCGACGCCCACCTCGGGCACCGCCAGTGAAAGGTCATCCAAGCCGCGACCAAGACAGCCGTCGACCGACCACGGCGGAGCGCGTACCGAATACGTTCGAGGGACCAGTACATCGGCTCAGCATCAACAACGCAATCTGCCGAAGCGTCTACGCTCAAACAAGCCGAACCATCGGCACTCAATGTTGCCGGCCCCGCCAGTAAGCGTCGGTGAGCACGGGACGGAGCGCTCGGCCCGCATCGGCTCGGCCTTGCTGCTCGCGTGGCGTCACTGTCTGGACTCCCAGATGGGCTGCTCTGCTCTGCTTGGCTCGGATGGCTTCCCGGATTGCCGGTGAGAAGCTGTAGGTCGTGCTCCCGGCTTCGTGACGGCATCGTTGCCGACCGCAACCGGCTACCTGTGGACCTCCGCCACCTTCCTGGCCCGGCGCTGCGGGCACCCAGCGGTGCACGACCGCCGCCGGTGCGCTCCTCGCCGGGCCCCCCCGGGATTCTCCGGGTCCGGTCTTCGGCCCTCGATCGCTTCGCTGCATCGGTACGACCGCTCCGACCTTCTCGCTCGACCGCTAAAGGAGGTAGGCCAAACCGTCCGGGCGAAGCGGTCATCGTCGCCGCCAAGCCCCGGGGCGAGCTTGAATCGGGAGGCAGTTCCTCAGCGTACGGGTCGCCGTGGATGTCCCTGTCGTCTACGGCCGTGAGACTGCCCGTGCCGGACGGCACCTACGCAGAGAGTGGGTCCGGGTCGCTCTCCCAGGTCCAAGGAGGCCGGTCGATGTACTCGGCGGCAGTCATCCCATCCCAGGTGGTGGGTGCGACAGCGATCATGAACCCGCTGCCGGCAGTAACGGCGGCCGCCAGTTCCCCTCGGAGTTTCTTGGCCGCTGCGTAGGCCGCTTTCGCGTCGATGGCTGAGGCTGCGGTGTCGAACAACCCGGCGTCCGTTGCCAAGCTCTCGGACAGCACCGGGTATAAGGTGACGGTCTTGCCGGTGGCGTTGACCAACCAGGCGTCGGTAGCGCCGACCAGCTGCTGAGACAGGGTCCGCTTGCCCGGGGCAGTGGTATCGAAGCTGTTAGCGAGCCTCGCAACGACCTTGGCCGCCCTCTTCAGCACGTGCTCTTCGACGTCGTCGGGGTGCGCAGCTCTGGCGTAGCGACGCCCAGCCCACAGGGCCAGACGTCCCTGTTGCGGGCCGGTGAGGGGCCGCAGCGTCGCCACGTCGGGGTGCACGAGGGCGGTCTTGTCGACGGAAGCGACGTAGCGCTGGTCGGCGACGGGACAGAACGCCTCGTCGCCGGTGCGGCCGCACATCTGGGCGAGCTTGGCGGATGGAAGGGGGAACTCCCGGGGGGAGTAGCCTCCGTGGCGGAGCTGCGCGTAGCGCGTCGGTTCGACCAGGGTGACCGGGCACACGGTCAGGCACGGCTCGATGGCCGGGTCCCGGACGATGTCACAGGCCCCGGAGAGCACCACGTACCAGCCGACCTCGCTGTCGACCGTCAGCGCCCACAACTTGTCGGGAGCCGGGGCGCCCACGCCCGCCGACTCGAGGACGTCGGCCGGCCCGCGGCCGACGATGCTCACCGCCCCCAGGGAGATCAGATCCCCCTGCGCAATGCTGTCGAGAACCTGCGCGAGTCGGCGAGCGTCAGCGGGGCGTAGGCCGCGCCCGCTGCTGATCGTCACGCCGAGACGGACGTCACGGTTACGCGGCGGGCGTGGGTGACCAGTGCCTCCAAGGCGGCGGGGGTGCCCGTGGGGACGGCACGCCCCTCCCGCTGCTCGGGCCGGGCTGAACGCAGCGCTGCCTGGAGGGCCGCGTGCGGTGACCGGCTGGCCTCCACCCCCCGGCCGAGACCAGTCGGGCGGGGCCGGGTGAGCTCCCCGACCAGCTCGGAAGCGTCGGGATACAGTGCTAGCTCAACCTCGGCGAGGTCGTAGCGGTAGTGGCCGCCGGGGGTGACGTCGGCGGGCACTCGGCCGGACCGGGCGTACCCTTGGATGGTGGCTGCGCTGAGGCCGAGCGCATGGGCGACTTCACTGCTGGTGGCGACACGGCGGGGCATCACATCACGACCTTCACGGCTCTCGCGGATTTCATTATAGTGCCGGGGCGTGCTGTCCCTGTCAAGGGGCACGAAGGAGCCGCCGGGGAGGTAGTGGGAGGGTCCAGCCGGTCGCGAAACGCTTAGGGCGTGACAGGCTGGTCGGGATTCGCTGCCACGACGGCGGGCTCAGACGGTGAGGACGCAGCCCGCCTCTCCATATCCCAAGCGTAATGCTGACCCCGACAGCGTCCCGGGACACAACGATCCATCCCGAGTGCACCCCCGTCACGTCCAGCGGACAGGGCGAGGCAGGCGTCGCACAGGCAGGCGCACAGGTTGGGCAGCCCGATGTCGAGCAGCTTCCAGTAGCTGTCCCGTACTTCGATGCTGCCGGTCGGGGCAGCCTTTCGTACCGTTGGCAGGTACTCGTGGAAGGTGATCTGGTCAGGCAGCTGGCCGCCCTGCTTCAGAGCGAACAGGTCGTCGAGGCTGAGGCCCAGGGCCTTCACCTGCTCGAGGAGCATGGCGGCTTTCGTGGAGCGCATCTGCTGTGAGTTCATGTTGTTGTCGGTGGTCATTCGGCTCTCCGTTTCGTCGGATGTAAGTATTCGGTGAACCCGTAGTTCGCCGGGGTCGGAGGGTACTGGACACAGACGCTGAAATCGTGTGTGCTGGTGTTCATGGCCGGCGATAACGACGCTGTGTTGTGGCGGGTTGAAGCCGAGCGACTCGCTGGGGAGAACGAGATCCTCCAGGCGCGGGTGGTCGACCTCGAAGCGCAGGTTGTGGCGCTGAGCGAGAAAGTGGCGACCCTGGCCAAGCTGGCGTTCGGTGAGAAGTCGGAGAAGGCGAAATCGAAGGAGGGACCCTCCGGAGCCGCTCCGCCCGAGAGCGTCACCGATGCTGGTTCCATGCGACGGCGCCGGCGGGGCCAGCAACCGGGGAGCCGGGGCCACGGAAGGCGGGACTACTCGGGGCTCGAAACCGAAGAAGAGGTCCACGACGTTTTTGAGGATCAGCGGTGCTGTCGGGAGTGTGGAACCCGGTACGCGCCTTTTGGCGAGGAGACCTCCGAGCAGATCGACTGGGTGGTCCGGGTCGTGCGGGTCATCCACCGGCGCCCGACCTATCGCAAGAACTGCAAGTGCAAGGTGCGCGGCATCTTGGTGGCCCCGGTGGTTCCCAAGCCGATCCCGAAGGGGTTGTTCACCTCCCAGTTCCTCGCTCGGCTGCTGGTGGAGAAGTACGTGCTCGGTCGCCCGCTTCACCGGATCGGTGCCGCACTGGCTCACGAAGGGCTCGATGTCTCCGACGCGACGCTGGTGGCTAACATCGAGGCCCTCTCGACACTGCTCGCTCCCTTGGATGCCGCTATCAGGGCCCGGAACGCAACCTCTTCGCATCTCCATGTCGATGAGACCTCGTGGAAGGTGTTCGAAAAGGTGGATGGCAAGTTGAACAACCGGTGGTGGCTGTGGGTCTTCATCGGAGCCGATACGACGGGTGTTTAAGGTTGCTGCATCCCGATCGACGGACGTGCTCACCAGCCACCTGGGGATCGATGCCGACGTGGCTGCGCTCGAAGCCGGTCGGCGTCTGCTCGTCAGCTCGGACTTCTTCACCGTCTACCAGTCCATCGCCAAGCTCGAAGGGGTGGACCCGCTGTGGTGTTGGGCTCACATCCGGCGCTACTTCATCCGGGCCGGCGACGCCGACAAACAGCTCGAGCCCTGGAAAACCGCCTGGGTCGAGCGCATCGGAGCCCTCT
>Ga0209012_1000391_pt1 | contig 62811 bp, 50 predicted proteins | sample RS3BMetagenome_FD_184735 | JGI IMG/M metagenome (GOLD analysis project Ga0209012, IMG submission 184735) | Ferric oxide microbial mat and aquatic microbial communities from Rainbow Spring, Yellowstone National Park, USA - RS3B (SPAdes) (version 3) ... | reverse complement strand
CTGCATTATGATATACCTGATTTTGTTGCTGTCAAGCTTCACCCTGTAGTGCTTGATTATACTTCTCCAAAAATCGCTCAGTCCATTTCTGTGCACTATAGTGCGAAATAATTTCTGGAAAAGATACACCAATAGAATGATCATTCTTTCATATTTGTTCAGGCGAGGACAAGATATAGAATAATAGTGTGCAGATATATCCAGTCCGCCATTGGCTCAATGGCTTAGATTCTTTTATAATAACTGAATTTTTCATTCATCTTGTTCGACTAGGTATAGTATGAAGAAGAGCGGCAAACAATTGGGAGTATAAGGCTAGAAACATTATACCGCCAGGAAGAAGATACCAAGAATGAATCGGTCAGACTCATCACTACGCATTCCCAAAAGTATCTTGTTCAAAAGAGACATAGAACTATTTGGTGGATAAAGCGTATCAGTTCTGGGAAGCATATAGTCAGGTCTTGGCTTATTTTCCATGGGTGCTTATATAATATAAATTTATTGGCCATATCGACCCTTGGCAAACGCACATCTTCGTGATGATGAAAATATGCCTTCCGACAAGATCAGAAGGATGCTCATAAGGTCTATGACTAAATCCAAGCGCCAAGGGTTGTGGTTCAGACTTTCAAGACAAGAGAGATCCCTCTACACTTTGGCGCTGAATTTGAAGGTAAAGTTCGAGAGTATTCCTTTAATGAGGGCCCTAGTCTCTATATTGAAGAGGTTGGGTGAACTAGGAAATGGGTTCTATAGCAGCTTGGTAAGAGGAATCCAGATAGCCTGGGTTTTCTCCTCTGCAGCAGAAAGTTGGGGCAACATCAAGGCGAAAGGATGGAGAAACGATAGGAATTATGCTCTTTATCTCGGCAACCTTTTTGGTGGGTAGGGGGAGTTCCGTGTGTCCCACCCAAGAAGGCACCCATCTCAGGCCTTTGATATCTTATCTGTTGATGACGATAATGAGTTTTCAAGTTCGTTGGGAGCTAGTGGTAAGGTGAAAAGAACGGAAACCGAACTCACCGCGATGTTATTGAGTGCAGCGAAGTCAAGTTCAAAACATTCAGATATAGTTAAGGCAATGAAATTGAATGCAAAGTCCGTTGATAAATACATAAAGCGTTCCATAAATAGAGGAATGCTACTAAAGAAGAATGGCGCATTACAGGTTAGTCGCAAGGGGGAGAGATTCCTCTCTGAATTTAATAAGTTGCAATTATATAGACAAGAATACCTTAGAAGATTAAAACTTCTGCGAGAGATGCTACCATCTTCGAAATCTAAAAGAGCTTCAAGCTAATGAAAGCTGTAATACTTGCTGGCGGTGCTGGCACAAGGCTCCGACCATTAACGTATGTTATGCCAAAATGCATGCTTCCTGTAGCTGGTAAACCACTTCTCGAAAGGACGATAAAATATCTGGGTGAATATGGGATAAAGGAGTTCGTCATTTGCGTTGCATACCTTAAGGATCAGATCATCAATGCTTTTGGTGATGGTTCGAAGCTGGGCGTATCGATAGAATATGCCGAGGCCGAGTCGCCATTGGGGACGGCCGGTCAACTCAAAACAGCCGAACGCTATCTTAAGGAAAGATTTCTTGCGATGAATGGTGACATAGTAACCTCCCTGAACATCCATAAACTCCTCGCAACTCATGAAATTAAAGGGGGAATTGCTACGCTCGCAGTCAAGAAATTCGAAGTAAAAGTACCGTACGGTCAGATAACGATAAGGCCTGATGGTACAGTTGAGAAGTTCACCGAGAAACCTACCCTTATTCTTATGGCTAATGCAGGCGTGTATATATTTGAGCCGCGCCTCCTATCATACATACCCGACAGTAGGAGTGTCAGCTTGGAGAGAGAGATATTTCCTAGGCTGTTGGAATCAGGCGAGAGAATCAATTCATATTTCGAAGAAGCTCAGTGGGCCGATGTTGGTTCAATGGTAGATTTTGAACGAGTCAACGACGAGTATCTGACAAAGGAGTCAGGCACGGTTTCTGAGGTGGTCAACGGTTGATTCCTAAACAAAGCCTCGTTCCTCTATTAAGTTTGTTCATTATGGCTTTCTCGGCGTTTGTAATGTATTCGGTCTGGGTTCTAACATATAGTCTAACTCCCTTCTGGCATGGCATAACCTCCTTACTTGCATGGATTGGAGCATTTGGCCTGGCTACATTATACTTCTGGAAAACGGTAGAATCTATGTCCAAAGGTAAGGCAAATTGAACGATATCGTATCTCTTGCACTTGCCGTTTCAATCACTGGCGGTCTAGCCTACATGTTGACGAGTCTCCTTGCACCTTGGCTCGTCAGCAAGGGGATCTATGGAGTCGACATACACAAGCCTAGCAAGCCGATTCGTGCCGAAATGGGTGGGCTTGCAGTGCTGATAGCTCTCTCCCTCGGAGCTACTGTTGTATTTCTACTCCTAGATCCCCTTTCTGATCTATTTCTTGCTGGACTGATCACCCTAATATTTGTGGGATGCGTAGGAATACTGGATGACGTTGTGGGCATTAGGCAGAGGTACAAACCATTCATGGTGGCAGCATCCAGTATCCCTCTGGCTATTGCCTTGTTTGACAGGAGCTCTATTTACTTCCCACTTATAGGGTCTGTCTCATTTGGAATTCTATATCCTCTCTTGGTGGTCCCTCTTGCGGTCACCACCTCAGCGAACTTTAGTAACATGCTGGCAGGTTTCAATGGGTTGGAGGCTGGAAACGCATGTATAGCGCTCGGAACACTTACGATACTTTCTTTCTACTTTGGTCAGTTTGATGGCGCGGCGCTCGGTCTAATGCTGTTCGCAGGGTACCTCGGATTTCTCAAATTTAATTGGTACCCCGCCAAAATATTTCCAGGAGATACTGGGACACTCCTTGCAGGGGCGGGTGTTGCTACGATAGGGCTGATGTCCGGTCTCGAATTCGCCGCCATAATGCTGAGCATACCTGCCGCGATCGATTTCACCCTCAAGATGCTATCAAAAAGGCCATTTGCACAAAGGGTTGAATACGGAAACAGTCAGGTTGGCAAAGATGGATATCTGGTCCCAGCTTTGTACCCTGCTTTGGCTCATGCCTTCATGCGGTTATCTCCCTTGACAGAAGAAGGATTGGTTAAATCGCTATTGTCGATGGAGTTGCTATACGCTTTCCTCGCTGCCATAATCACTATCGTTAAAATTTAGAAGTTGACATAATTTTATGACGCGCCCGAGGCAGGTAAAAAAGATATGGATTGCCATGAGCACTCCCTTCCAAGCTAATTTCTTCGCGCCGCTCATCAAAGAACTAGAGAATGAGTACGAATTCCTGGTCATGGCAAGGGACCACGACAGGATAGCATCAATACTGCAAGCAAAAAAGATAGACTACATGGTTGTTGGCAAACATGGTGGTAGGGAGCTAGTCAACAAACTTGAAGCGTACGCAAAAGGTATCCAAGAAATTCTGCCAATCGTCGAGAGGGAAAAGCCCGATCTGTTACTGACCGAACGGTGGCCCGAAGCGGTGAGGGTGGCGTTTGGTTTGGACATACCAGCTTGGGCTCTATTCTATGACGAAAGGGAGAGGCACGTAAATCAGATGGTGTTTCCATTGGCAAGCAAAATATTTGCACCAAGGTTCTATACATTCCAAGACCTGTACCAGAATGGGGTCACCGACCCTGAAAAGGTTACACTCTTTAATGGATTTCACACCTGCTATCTGAAGGACGAACCTATTTTAAGAGGTGATCCCTTCGGAGATATGGGTGTTGAAAAGCCTGTCGTGTTCGTTCGTCCAGAGCCGGAGTTCGCAAGCTTCTTTACCCAGCACCAACCGATTTTGGAGAAGACCGTGGAGCTACTGGTCAATGATAACAAGGCGGGGGTGGTTGTTTTACCACGTACGGATTCCCAGAGAGCCGTATACTCTAAAATAGGTGCCACAATTCTAGAATGCCCGATACAAGACAATCCTGTTGCACATGCTGATGTCGCTTTGGGTGCTGCGGAAACGATGCTTATGGAAGCTTTCATCCTTGGCAAGCCAGTGGTCAGCTCCATATATTGGACTCCATCCAAACCGGTTATCGAACTCCACAGACATATCAATCACTCCACGGAACCCAGGCTTTTGGCAAGCTATGTCAATAAATTCATAGACGACGAAGATGAGCGCAACGCATTCAAAGAAAGAGCCTCCCTGCTTGTTAACAGCATGGATAACCCTGTTAAGATAATGATAAATGAAATCAGGTCACTTAATCAGGGTGAAAATGAACAGGAATCAACTCGAAGAAGGTCGCAGATGGAGATCCTCATCGACATCATTCAGGCTGTATCCTTCAGGCCGATGAGACCAACACACATCATGAGGTCAGCCAACATTTCATACAACGAATTAAAGAAAATAATTGAAACACTCGAGAGGAAGGGCCTCATATCCACGGAGAGCACGCTAGGTGGCAAGTTTTATCAGGCCACTGAGGAAGGCCTCAAGGTTCTGGAGAATTACAAAACCATAAGAGAAAGGCTGTTCAAATGATTCCAGGCGAAAGCGTTAAAATGGATAAGAAAAGGCAGCTCCGGTTTGGGTATCAACGTTTTAGAATGTATAGGTGTGCGGGCATGACCCCTGCAAGTTTTGGCACACAGGCAGAGGGCATGCCCATCCGACCCCTGACAGACGCACACCCATTTATCGTCTGATAGACAATAAATATAAGACTTCTGAGTCTAGGCTTCATAACAATAAGTTTCTGATTCATATCGACCGCGTTTAAAGTGAGTTATATAGCTGATGACCTGGGTTAACAGAAACCTTAAGCGTGTTGCTCTTTCCGTTACCTCATCGTACCTTCCCTTTGGCAACGGCCTAAAGAGGACGATTTTTGCGAAGATGAACATCGAATTTAGACCTCCTGGAAAGAAGTGTACGTTGTTCGAAGGAGGGAAAGTGGCGGGTTGCATCTCAATCGACTTCGATGTTACAAGACCTGAGCGATTTGATGCAAACAGACATGGAACAAGGAAGTTGATTGAACTGGGGGAAAAGTACGGTATACCGATGACATGGGCCATATGTGGAATGACGGCGGATCAGGATCCAGATACTTATGAGCTGGTAAAGACCTCGAATGTCGGACATGAGATAGCTGTGCACACTTATTCTCATATAGCTGTTCCTGAGCACGATGAAGCAACCGTAAGAGCTGATATCGAGCGGTGCATAGACGTGCTTCGAATCCCGAATAGGCCAAAAACATTCATCTTTCCTTGGAACAAGGAAGGAAGACACAACCTAATAAGAGAATTGGGCTTTGTAGCCTTTAGGGGAAAATCTCGCGCAATAGGTGTTCCTAAAAAGGAATACGGTATGTTCAATGTTAGTCCAGTAGTTTACATGGGCGCCGGATCGTACGGGGGTTCAAAGGTCATAAATAAGCTGATGGATATATGCGTGGAACATCAATCAGTCTTTCATTTATGGTTTCATCCGTGGGATCTTGTCAGGCCTACTGTTGAAGAATTCTCAAGAAGTACTTTGGAACCTGTCTTAACTCACATGGCAGAGTTGAGGGATAGTGGGCTGTTGTCAATAATGACGGTAGGACAATTGGCAGAATATTGTGGCAAATTGGAACTCATGAAGAACAATGAAAATCTGGAGATTTTACACAAATGATGGAGCTTGTAAACAAGTCTGTCCTAGTAACGGGAGGCGCCGGATTCATTGGATCTCATCTTGTAGACCAGCTATTACTGCTGGGAAGTAAGGTAACCGTACTTGATAACTTTGATGACTTTTATGTCGGTAAGGAGGAGAATTTATCACCTCACTTTAACTCTCCAAGATTCAGACTCGTTAACGCAAGTGTCACCGACTTCGAAAAGGTTCAGGATGTTATGAAGAATGTAGACGTGGTCTTTCATGAAGCAGGTCAGGCGGGGGTAAGGTACTGTATAAAGAATCCGAGAAAGGCCCATGACGTAAACGTTACTGGAACAATCAACGTCCTACTGGCTGCAAAGCAGGAAGGGGTAGAGAAGGTCATTTATGCGTCTTCGTCTTCGGTTTATGGAACTCCTGTCAGGTTCCCTCTCGAAGAATCCTTACCCACGAATCCAACAAATCCTTATGCAGCAACGAAACTGGCTGCAGAGAAATATTGCATGGCATTCTGGCAAAGTTATCGACTGCCTGTAACATGCCTGAGATATTTTTCGGTTTACGGTCCACGAGGAAGGCCAGACCAAGTTATATTTTCGTTTGCTGACAAGGCTTTATCCAAAGCTAGACCGATCATATACGGAGATGGTTCTCAGACAAGGGATTTTACATACATATCTGACGTGGTCTCGGCCACACTTTTGGCTTCACTTAGGGAGGAGTCAAACGGTCAGGTAATCAACATAGGTTTTGGCAAAGAAATTAGAATTGACAGGGTGGCCAAAATGGTCCTTGATTACTATGGCTCAAGTAAGGAACCAGAGTTTGTTGAGGGATACGATGGTGACTTTCCTAGAACCCTCTGCAATAACAGCAAAGCGCGAACTTTCCTGGGTTGGCAGCCAAAGGTTCCCTTTGAAGAGGGGCTAAAAGAAACACTGAAATGGTATGATGAAAGGAGAAACAGAGCATACCAATTCCTAAATGGTGGAAGGTAAAGGAGAGTTCAGATTTTGAAGCATGTAATCGCCACAGCCGGAAAGGTGTCGGTGGTGGATGTCCCGCCACCAAAGTGCAGAGACGGGGAAGTATTGGTTGAGACAGCATTTTCTGTTATCAGCACAGGCACCGAAACATGGACGATAAACTCAACAGAACCTATTGGAGCACACGATCTGATTAGAGATGGAAGCAAGATTTCAAAGGCAACGGACATTCTTAACCATGTGTGGCAAACTGAAGGAATAGAGGGAATTATCGACTACACAAGAATGGTCAGGAATCCTCAGGTTCAGCTTGGATACAGCGTCTCCGGTGTTGTGAAAGAGGTGGGTCGAAACGTTCCAGACATTGTGCCTGGGGAACGTGTTGCCTGTGTTGGTGAAGGCAAGGCAACTCATGCCGAATTTGTAGCCGTCCCCAGAAATTTGGTTACCAAAATTCCTGAGCGAGTGGACTTTGAAGATGCGGCTTTTGCAGCTTTAGGTGCGATCGCAATGCAGGGTTTTAGGCGTTCTGGAGCCCAGATAGGTGAAACTGTGGTGGTAATAGGAGTGGGACTTGTTGGCAACTTAGTGGCTCAGATAGCCAAGGCAGCGGGCTGCAGAGTTGTTGCGATTGACATTAAAAGGGAAAGATTGGAACTGATTACAAAGCTTGGCGCGGACATCGCACTGTCACCTGATAGTCCGGACCTTGAAAAGAAGGTGCTTGATTTCACTCGTGGAAGAGGAGCGGACTCCGTTATCATTTGCGCGGCATCAGAAAGCAGTGATCCGGTCAATCTTGCCGCCAAACTTTCAAGGGATAGAGGCACAATCACCGTAGTTGGGAGGGTGGGGCTCAGCTTCGACAGGAAACCACTATATCAGAAGGAGTTGCAGATTTTCATGTCAAGGTCATTAGGACCTGGTAGGTACGACCCAATATATGAGGACAAGGGGATAGACTACCCACTCTCCTATGTAAGATGGACTCTGAACCGTAACGTGGAAGGCTTTCTAGAACTTGTTGCTCTTGGCAAAGTCCATTTAAAGGAGTTGGTTGCAAAAAAATACCCCGTAGAGAGGGCGGAAGACGCTTACCGTGAGTTGGCTTCCACCTCCAAAGCCGCCATTCTTCTTGAATACAAAGATAGCACGAAAACTCAGCCGAGAAAATCGGTAGTTTTGCCAGTTAGGAGTCTAGCTAACAACAATTTGCCGTGCATTGCTGTGGTTGGCCCTGGGAATTTCGCAAAGGAGACACTTATCCCATTGGTGAAGGGAAGTGGCCTTTACAGACTCGTGTGGTTAGTTTCATCTAATCCTATCCACGCTAGGCAGCTTGCCAGCCGCTTCAGGTTCGAACGGGAAACCGCCAGTTTTGAAGATGTACTTGATGACAAACAGACAATAGGCGTATTCATAACTACGCCCAACAACCTCCACTTTCCAATGGTGGTGGCGGCGGCAAAGGCAGGAAAGATAATCTTCGTAGAGAAGCCACTTTGTCTTAACGAAGATGAACTGTCAGAGATTGAGAAGGTGCAGAGCGAGACAGGCGCAAGAATTGTTGTGGGATTCAATCGCAGATACTCCTCATTGGTACGCAAGATAAAAACAGAAATGGAGAGGCTAGATGGGCCATTTCTGATCACTTACAGGGTTATACAAGATTTCACGCCTCTCTCAAAATGGGTTCAGGATCCGACCGTGGGTGGAGGACGTATAATAGCAGAGTGCGGTCATTTCTTTGATACTTTTAACTTTCTTATTGGGGAATCAAATCCAAAAGTATCAGTGCAGTGTGTTCACATAAATGCGGGAAGCACCGTGGCAAGAGACAATTTTGTTGCAACACTGACTTATCAGGACGGTTCAGTAGCGACCTTATCGTACACCACACTTGGTAATAGAAATGTCGAGAGGGAGCGGCTGGAGGTATTTGGACAAGGCAAGGTTATGATTCTAAACGACTTTCGCAATCTGACGATTTACGACCAGAAAGGAAGTACGGTGATCAAAGCTTCAGGTCAGGATAAGGGACATAGGACGGAATTCGAGGAATTCGCAAAATTGCTCAAAGGGGAGCCATCTGCTTCGATCTCGTTTGAAGAAGCTGTGGCTGCTACAAGAATCTCGTTTGAGGTGGACAGATTGGCACGCGGATCACCTTCGTCTTCGAATTCAGATTGATAAAACATGCAGTTGGTATCCATAATAATTCCTGCGTATAACGAAGAAAGCGAAATATTGTCTATTCTTAAAGAAATGGATTCTCAGTCATATCAAAATAAAGAAATCATTGTAGTAGACGATGGTTCGACCGATGCTACTGCTACCTTGGCGCTAGATTTTGCATCTGACAAACCATATATCAAGATCATTCGAACCAAGCATGGTGGACCGTCTGCTGCAAGAAACCTGGGCATAAAATCTTCCTCGGGCGAGATTCTATTCTTTGGTGAATGTGACTGTGTGTACGACATAAATTATGTCTCCAAGGCTGTGATGGCGCTGGAGACCGAACCTGAAGCAGGGGCTGTTTGTTTGACAGGCGGTCCATTAAAGCTCACATCGAACCTTGTAACAGAGTCGATAGAGCTGGAGAACATTGCTCAACGGCGACTGCTCGAGCTGGGCCGCATCAAACCATTTTATGCTTGGGTTTACAAAAGAAAAGCATTGGAGGATGTTGGCGGGTTCGACGAGTCTCTGTACCAAGCGGAGGATAGAGATCTATTTTCTCGTGTAATTTCTGCAGGTTACAAGGTACTTCTTGTACCAGGGATAAACTGGATGCATAAAAGGGACCAAACCTTATCCGAATTCGCGGCCACATCATTCAAAAGAGGAAAAAGAAGGATAATGTATGTAATGAAACATAGATCGATAAAGGAGTTTTCGAGGGCCGTTCTGCCTCTTTGGATGTTTCTGGCTGGAATCATCCTGATGCTTTTTAACACCGCTTATGGAGTTTCCTTGGTGTTTCTAGACATCATTCTGATAATGGGGAGGTCGTACAACACAATAAGATTCACAAAGAAACGTCTAGCTAATATCCGTACCTATATTTTGTATCCAGTATTTGTAATGATACGAAATTTTTCCTCCGCTTTAGGTTACACTGTGGGATTGTTCTCGGTGGCCTTTGTAAATAAGAAAAAAGCACAATCTGAACCATCCCAGATCAAGGAAGCCATAATTTTGAAAACAAATGAGGAAGTCGCTGAACAGTTGATCTGAATATATCTGGAGCAGGTGACAATTTTGAGAGCAGTTGGATGGTTGCCTGGCGGAATATCGAGGGTTACAGGAAAGACGAACGAATCTCCAGGCATAATATTGAAGATTCGCAGGAAGATGAAGCGCAATTCCCTAATTGGTGGTATGGTGATGACCGCGATGGCTATAACATTTGCATTTCTATCATACTTTACCAAGTCTATTGTGCTTGAAGCAGACTCGGTAGTTTCATTCGTTGCTGCACTTTTATTGTTCACCACGGAACAGTCTGACACCGTTCAAAAACGTGTTATGGAAAAAGTCTTGGGTTCCTTTGATAAAATAATTCTTGAATTCGCTCCGTCAGGCCTCAGGGATTACCGATTGGTATTCATGCCAATGGCCAAAGGTGTAGAGAGTGTAGTGAGTTTGCTTGAGCCGATAGGTACACAGACAGAGGACAATCCTAATACTCCATATACCTTTACACCACTCGGTAGGGGGCTTGCTGAACTTGCACTAAGAGAAATAGGTCAATCGAATCCTACGATTGAAACAGTGCTGGACACGCTTCCACGCCTTGTGACCGGTGAACTCGCATTGGCCACCGGGTTAGAGATTAAACCAATATCGGAGAATCTCTATGAATTTGTCTTCGTACGACCAGTGACTTTAGATGGAACCTCAAAGGAAGAAAAGAGGGCGATCACTTCGATCACCGGCAGCCTAGTTGGAGTTCTTCTAGCACATTCATCAAAACGGAACATAACGATTGAAGATTATTCACTTGATACCAACCAGGGGAATGAAACATTCGTAATAAAGATCAACGAAAAAGGTTCAATATCAAGCTGAGTGATTTCTTGGTCGAAGGACTGGACCGTCTTTTCAGCGCAATCAAACTTATGGTACTTCCGCTGTTGGCTATAATTCTTTACTATCACGATTTGGACAATATTACTCTCGCTTCCTTTGGTGTGTTGTCAGGAAAAGGACTCGGTTTCCTGATCGCAGCTATCTCACTCACCGTATCGGGCGTACTTCTGAAGAAGGGTATTATCTCCCAGTATTCCACCGTTTCGAAAGTTAGCTATCTTTGGGGCACAATTGCGTTGATACTGAGCTTGGGGTTGTATGTATGGGGATCCTATCAACAGGTTTTGGTCAACCTATATCATTACGAATCATTATTGCTGTTCGTATCAGCCTATATAATCTTAAGGTTCAACTCACGCACCATTCGTACCTTATTTCCATTGTTCCTCCTACTAGGTTTACTTCCACTTACCCTTTTAATCTCGGCTCCTGTAAACCGTTGGCAGTATTTAGAACCCTTTTTAGCCGCATCTATTTTGGTCATTTCATATTCCTTCCTTTTGCGATTCTCGTCTGGTTCCGTAATGGTTTCCCTTTTTATGGCGACGTTGTCTGTTATCTGCTGGTTTTTTCCGTCATTATACCTTCTCGGCTTCGCTAACTTAGGTATAGCAATGATTCAGGCAGATGTAAGATTTAACAAAATATTTGGTTTGAAAAAGAGCGCAGCTCACAATAAGTGCCTTTCACATACTAGGATAAATTACAGGGGGTTTTGTTACTCATGCGGAGAACAGGTACAAAAATCTGGTTATTCAACTTGGAACATATCAGGGCTCGTAATAATCGTAATTATCGTGCTTGTATTGACGCAGATTCACATTCCGTTGCTTACGCTCGAAAATAATCATGCCCTTTTGTCAACAGCTACATACTACGGCTGGCAAAACACCACGTTACCAGCGACACCACAGGGCTGGCTAAAGTATAGCTCTGAGACAGATGTGGTGCCAGGTGATACATATTCGGTTCAAACCATGGTTGTTCCTTCGTATCACCCTGAGACAAAGAATTACACTCTAATCTACGAGGCATCTCCATCAATTCTCAACTTTATGTCAAGCATAACAGCTTCTCCCGGTTATAACTGGTCGGTCACCAGTTATCAGCTGGATGGGGAACAAGGTCGTCTTATATTAGGCATTGGTCGAGAGGTAAATCTGATGTATTACACGGTGAGTTCGACATACCTTTTTATAAATACGTCCGATTTTATATCATTAAACACAGGATTGACTATTGAAAGACAATTCCCGCCAGGCAACATTTCAAGTGAAACAAGCGTATTTTTAGCTGACGCGTCCTCCTTGCTAAGTTCAACCAACTATCAATCTTTAGCAGGAAGCTGGACACCTTGGGCCGAATCGATGCTTTACAATTTTAAAAGTTCTATTGAACTGATTCTAGTTCTTGCAAGTATAGGAACAATCTCTTCTGTGACATATGCAATTTTATTTGTAAACAGAAGGCATCTGAAAGCGATTCAGGAGGCAAGCATGCTTTCAGGAGAGGATTGGGCTTTGCTCTCTATGATCTCCATGTTGAATAAGTCTCGAGCTGTGGGAGCGGAGATAGCGAAAACGGTCGGAAGTATAGGTAACCAATTCGAATTCCTCGACAAAATCGCCAGCTCACTCGCATCATTGGAGAAGAAAGGTCTCTTGAAAGGAGTGATTTACGAGAGTGGTGATACACTAAGGATGACATGGAAGGTTTCAGGGTAATTCCTGATGAAGCTTCTTTATGCCGTTGTAATCTTACTGCTTAGTGTACCGCTGATTGGTGGTTCTCAACTTGTAGTCCACGCTGCACCAAACGCGCCCCAAGGAGCGCAGGTAGTTTACCTTAATGTAAACACAACAATACAACCTAATTATGATATAGTAAGCCTTTCTGAGCCAGAGACGGTTACAGGGACCATTTCGGGCACAAATCTGATGATCAACAACATCACAACATTGGACATTCTCACGTCATTTCGTGCGTACTACCAGGTCGTAGCCAAGGTCAATTCGACAACAGTGACTTCGTTTGCAAATCAAACCTTTTCTGGAGTATACGCCACTTTTTACCGCACCATTTTTACGCTTCCTAGAGGAAATATATCTTTCACAATATACTTAGGCGGAGTCCAAAGTGGAAACAGCGTTCTCTATCGATACGTGGTTACTGTACCTTCTGTTTTCGTCTCATCATCAAGTCTGTTCTTAATCAACAATTATGAACTGATAATTCCGGCAAGGACTGTAATATCAGGCTCATTCGATCAATTCGGTAATAGTTTACCAAAACCAACGATTGTCGGTCATTTAGATGGAGGGGCTGACGACATATATTCCTTAAATCCCAACATTCAAAACATGATACTGGTCTCTCCTTCGTTTGGCAGGATCAGTCTGATCGTACTAAGCATTGGGCTTATTATTATGGTCATAGCTGTCTTGAGTGCGTCCACAAGGGTGAATCAGAGAATCTTTGATCCGATTCTGAAACGTCTTTCCGCCCTATACTCTATAAACACGCCAAATGGTATCTCAAGAGAGAAAAAATCATTCGTAACTTTCTTGATATCACTGAAAGGATTTGTCAGAAGTGTGGCCAAGCCGAGGAATTTACTCGTGTTGTTCATTCTCACGGGCTTTCTTATGACTTCTCTGGGAGCTCTTGCTGGCCCGGACCCTCAGTACAGGGCCTACGTGATTGCGGACCCTTCTATTGTACCTCAAATAAGTTCAAGTCTACAAAGTGCGATAGGTCCTACACAAATTATCACTCCAGCCCAAGATTACTCCGACTTTGGAGTGATGTCTAGCGTCAACACGTTCAATGTCGTTGTGATCTCCAGGTATTCCGCCACATCTTTACCAGAGGTAGCACAGTTTGTCACTCCGAATCTGGTGAATGTACCAATTATTATCGTAGATAGTTATGCAAACCCCTCCTATGTTAATCTCTTGAAAGCCCTGTACCCAAACCAGGTTATATCGGTACAAAACGCAGCTTCGCTGGCGCAGAATGAGACATTGCTTATACAACAGTATTTGAGCAGTTCCTCTAACCAGAGACCTAATCCTCTTGGTATTCAGATTTCCCAGCGCGATTTTAAGTTCTTAGCTGTAATAGAGGCCGCTCTATCGTTTCTCCTCATTTTATTTGGTTGGGCGTTCTTAGGGTCGAGGTTCGCCGAGTCTAATCCGGAAAATACACTAGTGAAATTTGCAATTTTCGTAGCCTTGGGTGTGTTCGTGTTTGTATTTTCTGAAACCGTATATGTTGAGACATCCATCCTTCTTTCATTCCCCCTCTCACTTCATGCAGTTATCAGTGGGGCAAGAAGCATAACAGCCACCGGTTTGCTGGGGGTTGCACTGCATCTTCCGTTAGGCGGTGGTAGCACCCCAAGGCTATTGGCGGGCTTTTTGGGGATCCTTATCGGAGCTCATTATGCCCCTTCTTCATATCGCTTCAGTAAGAAGAGCGTAGCCATCGTAATAGGGCTTGGGTTGTTCGTACTAGCTAGTCCGTTTGCAATAGGAAACTTCGCTTTTGAATTTCTACTCCTGTTCGTCGGGAACGTCTCGTTAGGTACAGCCTTCTACACCTCACTTCTTGTTAAAGGTTTCATATACGGCGTTGGATCTGTGTTCGGGGGCAGTCCTAATCCGTTCTATTTAATGTCTGCAGGAAAAATGCTTTACTTTGCAGGTCTTGCTCCAATGGCCTTCATAAAGAAGATGGGTCGCATAACATCAACTCTTGCCCTCCTTATGGCCGCTTTGTTCGTTGGTGACGGCGGTGTGAGGGTTGGTGAGATGACTCCTCAAAAAACGTTGATCGCAATAATGCCGGGTATAGCAACGGGCATAGCATTCACGCTAGTTTTGTTAGGAATAGCGGCTCTTGAACGATACCTAAGCTCAAGGTATATGAGGACAAGGTCTTGAATTACAAACTCGACGTAGGAATACAGGTGAGAAAATTGTTATACGTAGCTACCTTAATTTATTCTTTGTTTATCATAGCTTCTACCTTGCCTTCACTTTCGGATAAGCTATCCCCTCTCGTAGTGCTGTATTATTTGCTGTTCCCCGGATACTATATATTGCAACTCTTTGGAGAGGATTACACAGTTCTAAACAAGTTACTTTATTCAATTCTTCTTGGATTCACCTTCGTGGCATCTATATCTTCTTTATCCCAATTACCTGGTCTGAGTGCGGCCCTTCAGATCAACTTTGTGGTACCTATATTCACTTTATTCCTTACACTGATCGATTTTTTGCGCAACCGGCACATGCCGTCAAGGTAGTCTTGCAATATGAGGATACTCATAGTTTCCTCTTCATTCTTTCCCAAGATTGATGGTTCAACAAGATGTGTGTACGACCATGCAAGAAAACTTTCTCAGCGGGGGCACGATGTTTACCTTACCACGAGAGGCATAAAAGACACTCCTAGATTCGAAGTATTCGAAGGAATAAAGGTCATTCGTTCCGCTTTTGCCTATAGACAAACTTCTATGATAAGACGATTCGCACTGATACTCGAACAGATGGTCACCATAATGATGCTTCAGGGAAAACTGAAATTCGAAGTGATACACGTGCATGGTTATACAGCTGGGCTCTCTGCCTTGCCGGCAAAGATCAGATACCGGGTGCCCTTAGTCATAACGACTCACGGCACTGAATTGCTTTGGCCAAGAAAGTTGAGATGGAAAAGTAGCGTCGAAGTGAAACTCACGCTTTTCTTCGAAAAACTAGTGTTAAATCTTTCCGATATAATAGTTGTTCAGTCACCAGGAGTCTACAATTACATGCTTAAAATATACGGTAACAACATATGGCGGAAGGCCAGACTCATACACACTGGGGTAGATCATATAAAATTCTCGCCGATGGCATCATCGACTCAAAACCAAATCCTGTTTGTTGGCGCGCTTTCGGAAATCAAGGGTGTGAGTAAGCTGATAAAATCATTCGCGAGAGTGCGTCAGGAAGTCCCTGATTCGAAGCTTTTGCTCGTTGGTTTAGGTCCCAATAAGCCCTTTTACGAAAGGTTAGTCAGGTCATTGCATCTGGATCGTTCGGTACAGTTTCTTGGAAACATCACTAACGACCTCGTTCTGAGGGACCTTTACAGAGATTCTGACATAGTGGTTCTTCCGTCGTTAGTTGGCGGCCCTGTTTCGTGCACGATTCTGGAGGGGTTAAGTTCTGGAAGGGCTGTCATTTCAACTAATGTTCTGGGGGGCATTCCTGATGTATTGTCCGATGGGGTTGGAGTGTTGTTGCCCTCAGCAGATGAAAAACAGCTAGCTGAATCCATGATACGTCTTCTTAAGGACAGGAAGTACCTTCACTCGATTCAAGTGAAGGCCAGGCAGGCAGTTGAGCAACGTTACACCCTAGAATCCATGATCGAAAAACTCGAAGAACTTTACTCATCCATGAGGAACTGAAGGATGAAAAAGAAGGAAGATTTTACCGGACGAAGGTTCGTCGTAACAGGCGGAGAGGGTTTTATTGGATCGCATATTGTTGATGCGTTGCTGGACATGGGAGGAGAAGTTGTTGTTGTTGACGACCTTTCGACGGGCGTTTCTCGTCTCAAACACGTTAGAAATCGGAGGCTCAAGATATATCACCAGGACTTGGTGGCATTTGATTTTGAAAAACTGGGAGGGACAGACTGCATTTTCCATCAGGCCGCTCGTGCCTTAATTCCTTCATTTAGAGACCCGCTGACTGACCTTAGGGTTAACGTTGGCGGTACTATCTGTGTACTTGAGTACGCAAGAAGGTACGATGTGAAGGTGGTGCACGCATCGTCTGGAAGCATTTACGGTAACCCCGTAAAGTTACCGATAAAAGAAGACCACCCCTTCAATCCGATATCTCCATACGGAACCAGCAAGTTGGCTGCTGAAGGTTACTGTAACTTCTATTTTCGAACATACGGAGTTGATGTTGTTATGCTTCGTTATTTCAACGTATATGGCCCAGGTCAGAGTGTGAGTGAAGAGATGGGTGTAATACCTATATTCGTTCACAGAGCTTTGTCAAGTGAGCCTATCACCATATTTGGGGACGGCTATCAGACAAGAGATTTTCTCAACGTGAGAGACGTCGTTCGGGCGAACATCTTAGCCTATCTTGCCAATGGCACGTCGGGTGAGGCTATGAATATAGGTGGAGGAGGACATGAAATCAGTATTCTGAATCTTGCTCGAATGGTGATGAAAATGTGTTCATCAAATACAAGAATTAACTTCAGAGATCCAAAACCAGGTGATATTAGAAGGTTGGTTGCCGATAACTCAAAAGCTCGAAGACTGATCGGGTACGAGCCAACTGTAACGCTGGAGAAGGGCCTAAAGGAATATATCGAATATGCGAAAAAAACAAAACTCTGAATCCATCTGTTATCTGGCTCCTGACGTACCTGTTCCTGGATCCAGAGGTTCGTCAGTGCATGTGTTAGAACTATCGAAGAGTCTGAGCAAGTTAGGTTACAGGGTGCACGTAATGGCAAGAAGGGTTACAGCCAACGATCCATCTTTTGAAATTGTGCAGGGGGTCGCGGTTCATAGGATCTTCCGTATGATAGTCGGAGGTCAACGAACTGTCAAAATGAGAGATAGAAGTGACAGGGTCGGGACACTTTATTACCTCTATCTGAGGACGATCTACACGCTTTATGTTTCTATTGTAGCTGTGTTCATAATCAGGCGTAACCACCTTGGATTAATTATTGAAAGAGAAACTGCATTCGGAGCCGGCGCGATAGCATCCTTTCTTACTCGCAGCCCGTTGTTTCTGGAAATCGTTGGACCAAGATATTCCAGATTGAGCGTCTGGCGTTCTAGAAAGATATTCTACTATACAGATTCTATGCTGAGAAATTGGGTACCCAAAGAGAAATGTGTTAAGGTTCCTGCTGGCGTAGATGTGGAGATTTTTAGACCGAACGAGGTACTCGGCGAAAATACTCGTAGATCACTTGGCATAAAGTTATCCGATTTTGTTTTTGGTTATGTCGGCACATTTCAGAAATGGCATGGATTGGAAACGTTATTTAATGCAGTTAGGGGGTTGAGCAGAGACCATCGTGAGTTTAAACTTTTGCTTGTGGGTCCTAATTTTACTCAGTTTAAATCTCTCTCCGATTCCTTGGGGCTCAATGATATTTGCATATTTGCTGGGGCTGTGAACCATCATGAGGTTCCGAATTATGTCAACGCGTGCGACGCTATGGTGGCCCTTTATGAGCCAGATACAGACCCATTGAGAAAAAAGTATGGTATAGGATTTCCAATAAAGGTCCTTGAGTATATCGCTTGTCGTAAGCCGGTGATTTCGACGAAGGTTGAACCTATTATAAGTTTGTTTGGCTCTGGTCAGGGTGCACTGCTGATAGACCAGGGAAATCCGGATCAGTTGCGCTTTATAATGGACCAACTGCTATCCGGAAAGAGCAGGTTAGCACCAGATCCTAGTATCGCACTAGGATTTACATGGGATGAGCTTGGAAGGATCATTTCAAATTGCTTCTAAGTAAATATTCGATGAGGTCCAGTATTCACTGCAGGGTGATCCGGCTGGTTGAAGATTATCCTGTGGGAGGTAATCCATCTTACGGATTACAACCCGTCTTTTACTACCTTTCAAAGGAGCAAGCCAAAAGAGGTCACGAGGTCAACATAATATCAAGACAGCATGGAGAGCAACCTTCCACCGAAGAGATTGATGGCGTCAGGATATACAGAGTTCCAAAACCATTCAACAAATCGGCCTACCAGTTGGTTCGAAAATTAGATGCTGAATTAGGCAACTCAATAATACATACCCACTCTACTTCAGGGCTTTTCATGTCTGCCTTAAAGAGCACTCTACGTTCCCATTTTGTATGCCATGTTCATGGAGCTTCTAGATCTGTAGCAATGCCTGCTAAAATAAAATTCAGTGAACTAATTCAAGAGTACTCAATGACAAAGATGTGGTATTACTACTTTAGAGAACGTTTGCTTTGGTCATCATCTCACAGAGTTTTGGCCGTAAGTTCAGCGTTAAAAAATGATCTTGTCACGTACTATAAGATACCAGAATCTAGAATTGACGTTGTGTACAATGGGGTCGATACAGAACTATTCAAAAGAAGGCCCAGCTTCGAAATACCGGAAACCATTAAAAAATTTGAAGGAAAGAAGATCGTGCTCTACGTTGGGCATTTTGGGCCGAGGAAGGGGGTGAACCATCTTATTCAAGCAATGAAATATGTTGTAGAACAGATACCCCAAGCGGCTCTAGTTTGTGTAGGCGGAGTTCCACTTTGGTTAAAGGGTTCGGGATACTGGGAAAATCTTTACACAGCAATAGAAAAAGCCAGCCTCAAGGATAAGGTGCTGTTACTCGACCGTGTCCCTAATAGTGAGCTTCCAAAGTATTATTCAGCAGCGAGTGTGTTTGTTCTGGCTTCCTACTATGAAGCTTTCGCCAAAGTGGTTATCGAAGCAATGGCATGCGGGCTCCCCGTGATCGTAACTCGAGAAGGGGGGCTGGGGGAAGCTGTTGAGGATGGAAAAAGTGGCAAACTGGTGGATTATGGGTCGATTGGGCAACTTGCAACAGCTATTACTGATTTATTGCAGGATGATAAGCTTTCTCGGGCAATGGGAGCCGAAGCCAGGCTAAGGATTGAGAGAGATTTTACATGGCGCGCAGTAGCTGATAGGATCGATAATGCATACTACAAAGTATTATCAGGCGACGTTTCCACCGTATAGAGTGCATCAATCATGGTATCAAGCGTGTTGGTCTCCGGTGGGTATGGCTTTATAGGTAGCCACATAGTGGATAGGCTGTTATCGGAGGGTTATTCCGTGGGAATACTGGATAACCTCTCAACAGGGACGAAAAACAATATACACAGTGAGCGTATGACTAAACTCAAGTTTCATAACGTTGACATAGTTGATCTCGTTAGTCTAACCAAGGCTGTAAAAGGATACGAGGCGGTATTACATCAGGCAGCTCTGGTAAGTGTAAAGAGGTCTGTTGAGGATCCCATGACAACCCATATGGTTAATGCCACCGGCACATTGAATCTGCTCAAGGCCGCACTAGAAAACAAGGTCAAGAAGTTCGTTTACGCTTCGTCGTCTTCAGTCTATGGTAATACAGAATCATTGCCCAAGCGCGAAGATATGAAATGTTCGCCAATATCGCCTTACGCAGTATCAAAGTTGGCTGGAGAATGTTACTGCACATCATTTGCATACGTTTATGGATTGGTTACTGTTAATTTGAGGTATTTCAACGTATACGGGCCTAGGCAAAGAGAGGGACCCTACAGTGGGGTTATACCTATCTTCGTAGAAAAGGTCATGCGAAACGAAAATCCTCAGATATTTGGGGACGGCAATCAGACCCGCGATTTCACCTATGTCGATGACGTTGTTCAGGCCAATTTGCTATCCTTAGAGAAGGACATAGAACCTGGCGAAGTATTCAACGTAGCAACAGGAAGACCTGTGACAATAAATGAGCTAGCTCAGATTATATGTAAATTATCTGGCAAGACCGAGTTGAGACCCGTGCACTGTGAACCAAGGCCAGGCGATGTTAAGGCAAGCTACGCTGACATATCAAAGGCATCATCAGTGTTAGGGTATAAGCCGAACATCAGCTTAGAGATTGGGATAAAAAAGGTAATGGAATGGTTCAAAAATCGTCAGTAGAATCTCAAATTAGGTGAACGTTAATACGAAATCAGAAGAGATCCCCCTGTCAGTTGGCTTGATAAAAGATCAATCACCTCTATCTGCAACTCTGGAAGAGATGCTATCTCACATAGGTGTCCAATATGATCTGATAGATGGTAAAGATGACGAGAAAAAGTATCCTGCGGTAATTTTGAGTTCGGGAAACAGAATAGAGGCAGCAAGAAGGCACGTTCTTGATGAAGATAACATCATCATGGCTCATGATGTTTGCGACTTGAAATTGGTTTATTCTCATCTGTCTGGCTCGATCAACCACGATAAAGACCCTAATGAACCGATCGTAAACATAGAGGAACAAAAGCTCTATAACAGGATCAGGTTTTCCTTTGCTAAAAATGGATTGCCTTTCGTGACCAAATCACTCTGGCCAGGGAATAAGAATTTTTGCTTTGTAATGACGCATGATGTTGATTGGTTGTCTTACAGACCCATTCACAGGGCCGTATACAGAGGTGGAATCGGCATACGAAGGTCGCTTTCTCTGATAACCCTCGGGCTGCTTTCGAATAAGAACTACGGTTGGAATATACCAGAAATCCTAGAATTAGAAAGAAGGTATGGAATCAAGTCAACCTTTTTCTTTCGAACTTTGTACGACTCGTTTGCTCATTTATTTCCCGAAAGCGTAAAACTCGTAAAACAGGCTGGTTGCGAGATAGGGTTGCACGCATCCTTTAACTCCCATACTTCGACGTCATCGATGAAGCTTCAACTTGAGCATCTACACAAAATATCTGGACAGAGTATAAAGGGAATTAGACATCACATTTTAAAGATAAGTGTTCCTGATACTTGGAAGATCGAAGCCGAAGAGGGGTTATCTTATGACGCCACTTTTTCTTACAATAGACTATTTGGTTTTAGAGCTGGTTGCTGTTATCCTTATCATCCCATAGAACTTGACCGTCTTCCAATAATTGAATTGCCAACATCGTTCATGGACTGGACTGCCTTGCATAGAAAAATGCGTGGGGGAGTATTTTCAAACAGGTTGAAGATGGCGTTAGATATCGTCTCTCAGTATAATGGAGTAATGGTAGTCAACTTCCATAACACCTATATAAACCGGTATACCTTTGATGACGTATATTCTGCCTACGAGGATATTTTGAAAAAAGCATCAGCAGGAAACGCATGGATAGCAACTGCGTCTGAATGTGTAGATTGGTGGAGATTCAGAGAAGAGGCTAAACTTAACCCCATGTTTGTTGAAAATGACACTATAAAGGTGGACATCCTGGAACCCCCTGCGGAGATCCATGCTGGTAAGAACTACAAACTGCGAGCCATGACTTATGGGCCAAAGTCGTATTAAATCCATTCTACTCCTGACCTATCACTTCCCGCCCGAGATAGGAGGGATACAAACTAGAATTTCCAAGTACATAGAAATTTTCTCGAAAAAGGGGATAGGCATAAACGTGTTCGTCGTATCCGATAACTTTAACCAAAATATTCCCGCTAGTGCAGCGGGCATTAGGGTAAAGTATGTTTCTGGCAGATTCAGATTTATAGTTCCTGTAATCTTCGATGTAGCCAGAACAATTTACCGAAGGAATGTGGATGTAGTCCATGTATTTACGGGCGCCTCAACAATCCTTGGTTGTTCGATTCTACTTCTTGGAAAGATATTACATAAAAAGACCGTAACCAGTTTCTTTGGAAGCGAAGATTTTGCAAGTCATTCGCCACTTCCAAGGTTATTGAGAATCACTTCTCTTACCCTAAGTGATGGTATAGCAACCAATTCTATACACACGATGAATCATCTTCCAGGCAAGTTTGCGAACAAAGCGCAGGTGATTCTGGGAGGATCAGATATGTATCCAGTTACCAATTGCGATGTAGATAACAGGATTGTCATACTTTACGTCGGTAGGCTTGTGGAGCGTAAGGGCGTAGATGACCTAATAAAAGCATTCAAAATCGTAAGGTCCAAGATTCCAGATGTTACCCTTGAAATTGTAGGAGATGGCCCCGAAAGAAATAATCTTGAAAAGTTGGTTTCCTCTTTAAGCCTCAGTGATTATGTATTGTTCAGGGGGGTTCTTACTGGCCATAAACTGCAAAATGCCTACGATCGTAGTTATGCTGTAGTGTTACCTTCAAAAAAGATCCACACCGATTTTGCCGATGAAGGGCTCGGTTTATCCCTCATAGAAGCCTCCATGTTCGGGAAGCCCCTTGTTGGCACCAGAAATGGGGGCATACCTGAAATCATTGAGGATGGCTATAATGGGTTTCTTGTTAACGAGGCTGACCCATTGTCACTCGCAGATGTTTTAATACGACTTATAAATGATAGAGGACTTGCAAAGTCTCTCGGCCGAAATTCCTCCGTTCGCGCAAAGAAACTTTTCACGTGGGAGTCTTCGGCTGAAAGGCTTCTTAGATTATACGCGGATTAGGATTTATTTTGACTGATAAAGTTAACGTAGAGAAGGCCCTCGGCATGGGAAGGGTCGCTACAGGGGGAATATTAGCTGTATTCAGCTCTCGTGTTGTCTCGAAGATAATCTCTCTGATTGGTTCTGTAATACTTGTGAGGCTCCTTGTGTCCCCTGTAAATTTCGGAATACTTTCTCTTGCTACGGTGTTGCCGGGCCTGACAATGTTAGGTGACGTTACGGGGGTTTACTCAGCTCTACAGAAGGATATTGCAGCTTTCAAATCAAATAAAGATGGTGTAAAAGTTTGGTCATCTTTCTGGACGGTGATAATCATAAAGACAATATCGGGCGTATTATTATCTTCTCTCGCTTTCGTGCTTTCTTACCCCGTCGCGGTCTTACTTGGTAAGCCCGAGATCGTCCCCTATTTTCAAATTGCTTCGTTCTTGCCTCTTGTCTGGGTGCTTCAGAATTCGGGCAAAGCTTTGATTGCAATGGACAGAGCAAAGCATTACGCGCTTCTTGACATATTGGACGAAATCTTTCTAAGTTCATCCCCTATCATTCCAGTTCTTCTTGGCTTTGGGACCTATGGCGCAATGGTTGGATTGGTTGTGGGAAACTTACTGTTCCTGTTTGCCACCATATTTGTACTATTGAGGTCGATTTACGACATTGTACCTTCGGCTCAAAGACAGATTGAATTCAAGAAGACGTTTACTCGAGTTATTAGATGGGGCCTCCCGCTCGGAGTATCTAATAGCTTTAGTTCATTCACGGGACAGCTTATAAATCTAATAATTGCAAGATTTGTTAATCTGGGAGTTTACGGTCTTTACAGTGTTGCATCGTCTGCGGTCTCATTTGTAGGGTACGTAGATGATGCGATCGGTTCTGTAGCTTTTCCAACCTTCTCGAAACTTGAGGCAAAGGAGGAGCCAGAAACACTGCACGCAATATTTAGGTATGCCGTAAAGTTTTCAACTGCCGTGGTGGTTCCAGTGTCCCTTTTCGCTGCAATATTCTCTAGGTCAATCGTCACAATTCTGTTCGGTGAACAATATTCAACGGCAGGACCTTACCTTACGATACTTTCGTTGGCCTTTCTTGCCTACGGACTTGGTTCAGGCCTCATATCTAGCATGCTTCAATCGCAGGGATATACGAAATTTTTGGGTGCTCTAGCTATACTTTATACGTCAATACAGGTGATAGTTGCAGCATTGGTTGTTCCAACTATGGGTTTCATCCCTTACCTTATAGCTAGCCTTTTCGTATTCATACCAACTTTCTTGTTGAAAGTGAGAAAGGCTAGATCAACTTTGGGTATAACCCCTCCCTTGAAGATAGTTGCTCCCGTCTATATATCAGCCTTGGTTTCTGTTGTACCTGCTTCGCTATTCCTGGTTCTTGGTTTGCCTGAAATAATCACCATAATAATCGGCGCAATCATTCTTCTTTCTGTATATCTGGTCACTCTTGTGCTGGTAAAGGGCCTTACCATAAGCGACCTCCACTTAGCAAGGAATATATTATCTACACAGCCATTGGTTGGTGGCATAATTTCCAGATTCCTTTCAATGCTCGAAATGATAGCAAAAATCACATCTTGATCTAAGGGAAATTCATATGCATAAATCAAGAAGCAGGTTAGTGCAGATATTTCTTTTACTATTGATTCTTTCATCATCAGTTATCTCTCAATCAAGCCAAACATTTAGTTTCGCACAACCGGTAAAAGGTACAGAAACTCCATCTTACACTTTTTCTGAACTGAGTCCTACACAAGCCATTAATCTATCAGTACTGGTCTCAGCCACAGGTAACGATCTTTCAGTCAGTGCATTTCAGAAATTCATTCAAAACGAACTGCTCCCGTTCAATATACATGTTGTGCTTTTGGATATCGGATGGCAGAATTATCCAGTCGGTAAGATTCCTTACATGACATGGGTAAACAACTGGTTGACAGCCTGTGACGACGAAGACATTGGAAACGTACTGTTTGTGCCTCAGCTCACAACGTTAGGAATCAATTCTACTTGGGTTGACAGTTTGCTCACTTTAGACCCTTCTGTGAGGACTTACAACTCACAGGGGCAACCGCTTAATTACTTCTCATTTGACAATCCTGACGTAACATACTACCTCGAGAACGATCTGTCTCTGCTCGATTCATATTATGGAAATCATACTTCATGGGTTGGATTAAGTGCAGGGATACCTTATTCGAACCCTTACTATCCTGCAGGTTCAAACATTTCGGTCATGGGCTACTCCAACTTCTCCATACAATCGTTCGTCAACTCCGTGTATTATTTTAGAGATGTGAACAGCACTGGTTTTCTTCAGAGTGGTGAGCCCGATATGCTATGGAGGTCTTATGTAGATACCCCACAGGTGATACAGCTATCGTCTGGTGTCTGGATGGAGTCTGTCCCCTACCGAGTCGCCGGAAACGGCCAGACTGGCACAAGTATAAGGATTCGTTTTTTCCTCCCTACAAGCACTTCGAGAATTTCTTTCAACTGGTACGGCTACAAAGTAGGTAACCCCGGCCCTCTTATAATGCAATTGTATCCTGATTTCAACGGGCAGCCTGGTGTAAATACGAGTCTGGCCCAAATACCGATGCCTTCCATAGATGTTGGAGTCGCGCCTGGATGGCAAGACTCTCCTGGAGAAAACATTTCTCTTGCACCAGGATGGTACTGGCTGTATATGAATGCGCCTGAAGGCAACGATTCGAATTTTTATTATATCTACCAGCGAGCATATCGAGTAACGGAGGCCGAACAATTTCAGCTTGAGGGTAACTCTGTACAAAACATTACATCACCGATCCTAGAGGTAACAAACGGAAGTAATACACTCCAAGTCTACCCATATCAGCAGGATATACCGAACCCCCAACCAACACAAACATTCTTTGCGAACCACACATTTTCATTCAATTCCGTCTTCTTCTTTCTTTCAGACAGAGCATTCAACTCTGTCAACGCCACCGTTGAGATTATAGATGAGAACACCAGTACGGTTGTTGGCGAAGGCATCCTTAGTCAAGTCCTACTTCATGGTATACAAAACTGGTCACCGGTTATCCTCAACGATACTGTTACTGTCATCCCAGGTCACACATATAAAATAAGTGTCGTTGAACCTCCTCAGTCGGAAGATTCATGGGCTACTGTGCTCAGGGGAGTATTCACAGATCCTGCTTCTAGCGGTTTCCAGAATCAATCAAGTTATCTGCTCTTTCGACTAGAACTTCTGAACCTAACCTACGGCCAGTTAACAAATGATAGGATCACCTCAAACGGTATGGACGCAGTTACCCGAGGCTACCTTGATGCAGTAAGATTCATTCCCTCATACAACGAAACCATGACTTCGTTTTCGATATTGATGAAGAACCTGCTCGCGACCTCTGAAAACTATTCTGGTGAAGGGAATCTGACATTTTCTTTACGCCCAGCTTCTCAGAACGGAAATTTCCCGTCAAACGTCACAATTCTTTCGATGACACTGCCCGGCGGTTCCATCCCGCAGAATGGTTGGGTAAATCTAACTGGTTTGAATGTTCCATTGATACAGGGATCGCAATATTGGATGGTGATTTCCACCAACAGCTCGAATGGTTTCTCGCTGGCTCGACTTACCAACGCTTATAATTACCAGGTTCTGGTTTCACCTAACTATGGCCAAACTTGGATTTACCCGAGGGAAGGACCCACTGAGTTTTCATTCATCATAAACACAACCAAGCAGATTCTTGGTAATTTCATACAAAACATACCACGGGTACAGCTAGCAGCGGGTCAAATTTACGCACAACCATTTGAGGTATATTCACCGACAGAGGCTGTAGGCTTGTTCATGGGGATAATAGAAAGAGCCAATCTACTTCCTATCAATTCGTATCTGCAGGTGTCGATACATCCGGACAACGGCTTGGGAACACCATCTGCAATCACCCTGGCGTCCGGTCTTTATTCAGGGTACAATCTGACTTTCTACTCCCTTGACCAAATCCAATTCAGAACGGTAGCCATGCTATACCCTGGAATCAAATACTGGATTGTCATACAGCCTACAAATGGAACGTACTATCTGGACCCGGTGACATACTCGATTCGACCACAAAACATACCTGTGAACTGGACGGCAATAACATCAACTAATGGTGGAAGGTCATGGTCAAGAATATCCAATCTGACTACGATACTTTCTTATAAAATAATCTCTCCTGCGAATCCCACCCCTATTTACAATACGACCCAAATATCAAAACTTCTTTTGGAATATCACAGTAGTGCAGTTGATGACCAACTTCCGCATGGTTGGAACGCTTACGTATTGGAATCTGAGATTAACATGTTCCAAAACTTGACCTCGTTGGTAATTGCTCAGACGAACCGTAATGTTCACTTTTACACACGACAGAGCGATCCCCTTACCTTTATGTCCAATCCTATTCTGATGAGGGGTTTGGGCACAATAGATGCAAAAAACTGCGAAGGTATTCTTTCTGGCCTAACAGAATTCGCGCCTGTCTATGGAACTAAATTGATCGATATAGTAGGCTACCCTATTCAATCATGTCATTCAGCACTCCTTTCTGATCTGGTCGGTCAAAGCCAGCTAATGCAGTACGTTGGACCACCCTACGGTGACGAGTCTGCCATAAAAGTCCTGGTTGTAGGAAACTCTGTGCCCACATACTTTATACACCAACTGGCATCTATCTTCCAAGTTCAATTTGCTGTTTTGCCGCCAGGAACAGACAGTAAATTATTAGTGAATCTCTCTTCATACAATGCCGTATTGTGGACAACGTCAGAATTGACGGGCGTCGCTGTTCAGGACCAACTGCAAAATTATGTGAAAGCGGGTGGCAACCTTTTGTTCATAGGTTATCCGCCTAGTTGGGCCACTCCCTTGTTGGGCTTTAATTTCGCGAATATATCATCATTCACACCTTCTGAAAACGCTTCCAGTAACAAATTTATCCAATTCTTCACAATGAACACAATTTTCCAAAACAACATGACTATTAGTCATCCCACGCCGAGCTCGATATTGGCTGAAAACAACGAGTTGTTGATTTCTATAAATTCGGTTGGAGAAGGAAGAACTATCGCCCTCAGTTCTATACAGGATCTTCTAGGTACTCCCTACTTAACTCAAGGGTTTCTGGTGCTCTATAACATCTTGCAATACGTTTCAACGGGTTCTGTTTCACCCATCTCTGTTAACCTTGGTCCAACATATTTGTCGGACCAAATAGAGGCGTATGTCTATGGTCAGGCAGGTGGACCAGTGCTTGTTTGGATGACCAATCCGAACAATCAGACCCTGACTGTGCGGTTAGGGCTTAACCTTACCGCTTTTGGAATCAAGAACGGCTGGAAACTTATAGACCCGTTCGAAATGAATTCAATAAATGGGACATCCGAAACATTACAATATTTTACTACTCTTAAGAACAACAGTTGGGGTCTAGTTTATGTTGGACCTCAACAATCCAACTACCTTGTACAGTATTCCAACACTCAGCTTTTAGAACAACTCGAATACCCCAACCAGATTGTTTATTCCTTTGGGGATACAGCCAATAGAACGATATTGTTAGCAATATCTAGTGATGTGCCACCAAAATCAATTACTGTGGGGCAGGGTGTACAGCTTAACCAATTCGGCATAGTTCAGAGTCTTTTAAACAACTCTCAGGGTTGGTATTATAATTCCTCCAGTGCGACATTGTTCGTGAAATTTATTTCATCCGAGGGGAATACAATGCGCGTGTTTCCTTCAACACCTGTAAGTCAACCCTTCCGATTATTTGTCTTTGCGTGGGGGATATCGCTATTGGGCGCATTTGTAATCGCTGAAGGATTAACCTTCATCATGATTTCAATCAGACGTCGGTCGCATATCAAGATGCGGAAACAGAGCCGCTCTGTCGAGCATGTTCCTTAGCAGGTGATTGGCGTTCTGAAGGTAGCGCAAGTGGGGGTATACTTTGTACCTTTTATGGTAGGGGGCGTGGAATGGTATATGTATAACATTTCAAAAGAGCTGGTTAGGATGGGTAATGAGGTACATGTGTTCACTGCTGATTCGTATATGGGAAGTAAGCACCCTAAAGAGGAGATTATTGATGGTATATTCGTTCATAGGATACCTCTCAAGCTTGACCTCACATACAGATTTAAGGTTTGGGATGGATTAGCCGACGCGATCAAAGGAATCAATTTCGACATCGTGCACGCCTACGACTACGCTCAACCTCACACGCCCATAGCGCTGAAAGTTGGCAAAGAGTTAGGTTCCAAAACATTTGTTACGGTTTTTGATATCCATTCTATGATACCCAGGCCTTGGTACAAGCAGATACCTATGAGAAGAATTGAAAAATACTTTGCACGGAAGGTGTTTCCCCTTTCAGATAAGGTGCTGGTCAGAGCTCCGGAATTAGTACCCCCCCTAATTGAGCTGGGGGTTCCCAAAGACAAGCTGGTAGTAACCCCGTCTGGAATACTTGATGAGGCGCTAGAACAAGCTGATGGTAAAAGATTTAGGGAACGAATTGGCATAGAGGGACACCCCGTCATATTGTATCTGGGAAGAATGAATCCTCTGAAGGGGCCTCAGCATATATTAGAGGCGGCACCTAAGGTCCTGTCGGAATTTCCTAACGCCGTTTTTCTCTTTATAGGTCCAGACCAGCGACAATACACTAGGAAACTGCTCTCAAGGGCAAAGGAGCTTCATATAGAGAGTAAGGTGAAGATACTGGGTCCAATATACGATCAGAAATTGAAGATGCAAGCGTATGCATGTTGCGACGTTTTCGTTTTACCAACTTCCTATGAAGGAACCAGCCAGGCCATATTCGAGGCTATGGCACAGGGAAGGCCCATAATATCTACCAGAACCGGAGGTATACCATCTCAGATTACTGACGGAAAGGATGGACTGCTGCTCCCTCTTCCTGTGTCCGCTGAGGAGCTCGCACAGAACATAATATGTGTTCTATCTGATGAGCAAAAGGCAATTACACTTGGTAAGAATGCCAGAAGTAAGGCCGAATCATTCACCTACACCTACCTTGCAGATCAGCTCATCAACCTTTATGCGACATAAATTGAACCGCACTACTTACACAAATCAAGCAGTCATTCTTCTTATGATTGCTCTTTTTGTTATCTTCCCCTACGCAGCTCCTCCTTTCACACATTATGCTTTTGTGGATTCTGGGTCGGCAGCGCTAGAAAGTCAGGCAAATTTTGGGATAAAGGCTCTTGCAATCGTGCCATCATCCGACTTGTATCAACCACCTTACACAGAACAGATAGCCATCAATATAATGAGGGACTGGGGCATTCCATTTGATGTTGTGACTATCGCCTCTGTGAGCCCCAGCACCTTCTGGGATTACCAGACAAATTCGAGCAGATATCAGTTCGCAGTTTATTTCGGCTCGGCGTCAATGTCCACTCAGGGTTCCGACCCTTCAAGGGCAGTCAAAGCTATAGATTCTGCGATTGCCAACGGCACAAGCTTCCTCTTTGTCGGACCCGCAGTGATATCGTATGAGCGGTATTTTGGGATCTCTGGTTACTCAGACTGTCCTGCACAACCACAGAATGGTGCGGGAATATGCGGTGAGACTCTAACCTTTGGGGTCATGCAAAACTTCTCTGGAATAGTTCCAGGGTCTCCCACATACCGTAGGGGCGAAATCTTCACAACTTCTGGTGCGTCGCTTTCGGATATTGCAATGCCAGTAGTGTCATGGAACGGGACCGGTACGGAGTTCATGAACGCTACGGTTGGGAGTAATAATGCCGTCGAGCCAAATGTAATTTACAGAAATTACAACGGTGCGAGCCTATGGTGGTGGGGTGGTACCGAAGGGCAGTATGCATTCTACAGAGAAGGTTGGCAAGAAGTGTTCTATAACGCGGTTGATGCCTATCAGTCACCTCAGCTTTTTGCATCGGCATTCGAACCAGAGGTAGATCTGTTCTATTACGCGCTCAACAATATTACAATTTACAATGTCGGTATCTTGCCTTGGTCCAACGGAGGTTCGGCCGAGGTCATACGAGCAGAAGATCATGCATCGATGTGTCAGTACACCCAATGCGGTGCGGACAACGGTGTGATCAAAACTTTGCTCAAAATGGGGCTGGTTGGAGAGATAAATGTCGACCTAAATGGCTGGTCTGATTCCATAGAACATGTGGTTTCGCCAAGCCTGCCTCCCGGGCTTGTTCCGCCCCCTGGCACTGTCCCAGGTTATGTCTACTATGGAAACCTTGGTCCAACTTGGGGAGATACTTATTTTGCAATCGCGTCAGTAGTGGACAATCAAAGTTCTACGACCCCGTCGGGCTTTACCAAAGTTGGGCCTGGAAGCTCATTATCTCAATCCTTAAATTTTGCAGATGGTAATACAACGGAATTAAGCCAAGTCTCCGTGCTGGTCAACACTTCGTCATCGGTACTCTGGAACATTGCGATTCTTGAACCTAACGGCTCGAGACTTTATGTTTCGCCTGTTCAGAACGTACAATTGGCCAAACCAACTTGGGTCAATTTTTCGGTTAACGCGCAAGGCAGACAACAGTCGTATGGCATCCCTGACTCACTTCAAACAAATTTAGTCCTTGAACTGAATGTGACCTCGGGAACAGTAGACTGGTGGCATGCCCGAAGTCAAGCCGACTACATAGCCGTTGGAAGGAGCTACTGGGACATCGTATATATAGCCAAGGTCGGTTCGGACAACTTTAGTAGCTCGGTTCCGCTTGTACCTGACAGCATTCTGATGGCAAATGGTAATCCCTACCCTCAAGATAACAAAACGATCGTACTTGATCCGCAGAATAACATGACTTACCCCGGTGAGCTTCACGCGGCAGACATAGTGGGGGAATTCAATTCGGGTCCGCCAGGTGGGGCAAACTTCGAGGTTTTCTTCACCATCTTCGACTGGGAACATTATGGGATGAACGCAATTCACAACTTTCAAAGTTTGGTTGCGAAAGGTTGGGTAGTGGACCCCAATGGTTGGACCCATGCAAAAGACGCGGCTAACGACGCAGACAACGATTTTCGATTTGGCAACGGTTCAATAATGCCTCCGGCTGAACGCACACTTAGGATAGAGTTTGTGGAGAGTTATTTTAACACCCTCTTGGGTCCAGGTAATTGGTCGAAGTATTGGGCCTTTGGAACAGATGCAGAGACGTACTACCCTGCAATTCAGCAGCTCAAAGCTGCTGGCTTCGTGTACGCTCAGCTGGCTTCAGAATATTCATCGACCTTGGATTACGTTCTGGCGGGTTACTGGAAGGCTGGGCCAAGCAGCATGTATTCGCTTGATCAGACAGAAAAGGTAGCCAATGGTGTATCCTGGAGCAACGCCGTAACCTTTAATGAAACTAGAGAGGAACTCGGAGTGATTTCCACGCATTCTGATTCTAACTACCCCTACAATGATTATGAGCTGGCTTCCAATGAAGGGTGGGTGAACGGCTACGGTCTTCAGGATACATGGTTCTGCGGGACGACAACAAGATGTCTGGATTTCTGGTCAGCAACGATGCAGATGCTGATGAACGGGACTGCCGATTTCAATTTTGATAAAACCAGCGGGTATGCAAGATTGACCATGGTAGTCAACACCGGGCATTCAAACATCAACTCATCAGAGTTCAACGACCCTCTTGTGTTCAGGTTGCCGGACCGTCTTGGTGGTTTTTACCTTTACACCGTAGAAGATAATTCTAGCGCGGGAAGCTTAGCACAACAAGAAGGGGGTAACTATTACTATTATGTAATTGACAAAGGCTCAGGATGGTTGAACATCACTGTAACCTATGGAAGTCAAACTAGGTTGGTTGGCCAAACTGTCCGGGTCAGCCTAATCCCATATCCAGGTGCCAACCCTATAAACTCTTCAAACGCATTTATGTTACATTATCAAAGAAATGGCACGTACTTGGCTTTGCCGTTAGCGTCGGCAAGCACTTTTGTCGTGGACCCTGGCAGTACAATTATGGTCTCTGGTGCTTCAATTGGATCAAATTCCGCTGAAAAGTGGGTGATATCGGGCAGCTCCTCGCCTGCTATCTTCGATCTTGCTCATCTGACAACCTATAGCTTTACACTTCACTATTACGACCTTCTCAATGTAACTGTCAGTGCAAAGTTATTATTTGGTGGCACGCCTCCACAATTTAACATATCATATAACACAGTTTCGTCCAATGGTACTCTGTCGGAGGTAACGAAAGGAATAAACTCAAACTCATCCGTCTGGATGTTAAGGGGTACCGACTGGAACGTAACTACGTCTTACACCTCAGATTCAGGAGCCGAGCGATGGGTGCTCAAAGGAATTTCTCAAGGCGAAGTGAATGGAAGTTATTCCTATCAAGAAATATACTACCATCAATACATGCAAATCATAGGATTTAGTATGATGTATGGCAACAGTCTGATCCCTCCATCAGCAGAGGGTTATCAAAAAGGCAACCTGACTTCTCTACAGTTGAACGAAGTACCTACGGGCTATTGGTTCGATGCATTTGGGCGCATAAACTTTACCAACCCAATTTTTGCTGGGGCATACCAAAGATGGGTATCCCAGCCGTCTTCCGTACCTGCTACCCGTCCTAACTTTGCAAACTTGACCTATGTGCACCAGTATTTTCTAACCTTCCAAGCCTCTAAGCTTGGCGAAGGCACCATCCCAAGTAGTGGATGGTACAATTCTACAAATGAAAAAATTTTCGCACAACCTGCAATAGGTTACATGTTCAAGCATTGGGTTGCTAATTCTAGCGCCATAATGATTGTAAATCCAACTGAAGCAAATACTACAATATCAGTTAATGGTCCAGGGACACTCGTGGCGGTGTTTGGTACATCATCAAACTACTTTACGATAATTCTTCTACCAATCATCGCATCTGTATGTATATCGTTAATTCTGGTGGTTTACTTTATCAGAAAAAGATCTGGTGGGAAATGAAATTGTTAAGCCTTATCATCCTTCGCGAGCTCTTGGAAAAGCCTAGCACGTTGCTTCAATCTTAACCATTCGATTGGAACCAACCCTACTACTATAATTATCAGGGCAGAGACAAATCCGTACCCGAAACCCATGGCTGTAACTGTAACAATCTGACCCGATGGGCTGTTGGCCCCCCCGGATTGTTGGCTTGAAGAGTTGGGCTGTTCCGTACTTATGGCATCTTGATCACTCTGTCCTGTTGTTGTCATGTTCAGCCGCTGGTAGTTCCATCCGAGTGTGGTGTTTTGATATGATGTATGATATTGTACGCCCTGTCCTACAATTATTACGCTCACAGGCCCGCCATCATTGCTTCCGGGCCCGCCAAAATCCTGCCCTTGCGCTTGGTTTGACGAATTAGTCACTGGGTTTTGCACCTGTTGCGTTGTATTCCCGCCCCCTGATCCGGATATATTGCTACCATTCGTGCTCGTTCCACCATTTCCTCCTGCACCTAAACTCCCACTTTGCATTGTGCCCTGAAGGTATACGGCTGATACAGTGGTAGCACCATCAACAAGAATCTGACCAGACTGGGAGGCTTGAGAGGAGTTCATTTGCGCATAATCAAAGCGGTAATACCAAGATGAATTGGACAAGGATGAGACGAATTCGCTAAAGTTGTAGGTTACAGTGGAACCCGGCTGCAAATCAAGGGTCACGGGCAGTTGGTTTCCGTCGAATGATTCTTGATTGTTGCCATAATTAACTTCTAGAGTTATATTCGATCCATCCGTTTCTATGTTTGGAGAGGCAGTGAAGGTTAGCTGTACACTACTTGGAGCTGATGGTTGTGTCGGAGGTGACGGGGGACTTCCGCTTCCAGAAGAAATTGAAAGAGTCAACGTACCATCGCCTTCGTAGTGAACAAACAGTAATCCTTGGTCATTGAGATACCATCCCTCCTGATCGTTGTTTACCCATGTACCACATGAACCATCTGAGGCTATACTCGTGCACGAGTAACCAATCATAGTAGCGTTCAAAGCTTGGGACGAACTATAGTACTGTAGCGATCCGGACAAAGATGAGGACACAGAGCTCACGGAACCCACATTCAAAACCAGCCATTGAGAAGAGTCAGGTGAACTTGATGTGTCTATAGCTACCCCATTGGAGCTCGAAGAAACAGATAGAATGCGTGCCGTACTGTAGATAGGGGAGTAACTTCCCCCTTGCTTAACCAAGTATATCGGAAGCCAGCTGTAAGCAGGGACCGTTGTTGAGATATGAATATCGTCACCTGTGCCAGCCGCAATAACAGACATATCGAGTACGTCAATAGCTACCCAACCACCACTTAGGCCGTAGAAGTTGGCGCTCAAGTGTATATCAAAGGGAGAAGCAGTGCTGCCGTTGTTTGAAAGCCAAAGTAAGACTGGACCGCCCGGTGAGCCGTCCACACTGAACTGAAGGTATGGGCTCCAGTTCTGTTGACTGTTATAGCTGCTTTCCCAAATGACCGGGGCCAGGTTACCCTTTCCGGCCGCATACAGAATAGCATTTATCATAAGCGTTACGAAACTGTCACGTGGTGAGCCGTATGACACACCGTCAAACGATGGCGGGTTTCCAGTGTACGAAAGTCTCGCGTAAGGTTGCTCTAATAGAACGGCCAACCCTGAACCGTATTTGTTCACAGCTATGACAGGATTGCCATTGGAATCCTGCACCAGTATTTGAGGGTTAGCCCCAGATAGCGGAGTAATCTGATACCTTACCCAGTATGGATTATAGCTGATGGATGAGTACGGCGCTGTTATTTCATTGTTGCTCAGAATCGAAAGTGAGCTCGTTGTGGAGACAGGGGTACTTGTTGTCTCTAGTCCGAGTAGGTCATTTTGAACGTTTGGCGAATCACCGAAGGATGTTATAACAACACCACCTCCAGAGTACACAAAATTTTGTAATCTTTGCTCAAAGCTTTGCGTTGGATCAGTGGGTGAACCAACTATAACGTTGAATTGGTTAAATGAACCGAATTCGGTAAGGTTGCTATCTGAACTTGAAGCCCATGTGATGCTCACTGCAGGGGTCAAGAATTCTGGGAAGAAGCCATCTTCGGAATCACCAATCAAAAGCACTTTTACCAACCCGCTGGTCGAACCATAGTAACTCCCGCTGAACACCATTCTATTCAAAATACCGCCAAAGGAACGTGTGTACACGTTTTGCGCCATATCATTTAATCCATCGTACTGCGTTCCCCACATCCAGTCATTCATCCCGAGCGGATTAGTAGGGGCAAGCACAAAGTCAGTCAGGTACATGGCCCTCAAATCCATGGGGGTCAGAGAACCCTGGTTGTCTTGCGTATTGCCGAAGCTGTACCAAGGTGAATATATACTCTCAGGCAATGAAAGCGTGTTCTGTATCTGGGATTGAGCATCGTCTGCCCAGAAGGTTGGCGTGCCACCGCAACTTGATTGGCTTGGAGAGCAACCTATTGGCCCTCCAGCCCCAGAGTTTGCGAACAGGAAAAAGTTTAGATTCACGTTGGGAATTGATTCTGCGATCTGCACGGGCAGTCCGGTAAACACTACCATACGCTTACCGTAACTGGCTAGAAGCTGAGTTAAGTTATATTCAAGGTAGGCCTGCTCGTAATTAAGGAACGAATTCCAGCCAATTAAAGGGTAAACAATGGAACCTCCTGAGTAACTGTTGTCGTTGTACGTTATAATTTCATTAGCAAGACTCGCTGTACTGAAGGATTTCGTCTTGGCAATGAACATTTGATATATTTCGGAAAGAACGTTTGTTCCAATATAGTACCCTTCGGAAGTAATTTCCCGTCTGAACATCGGACTGTTTGCGTATGCCTGAATGGTTGCGTTATCAAACGGACGCGCGGTCTTTATAACGTTGTTTGTATTCGCATAATAATTCCTGTCTCCCGTAGCGCCTTCTCCGATTCCAATCCAGCTTGAATAGCTACCGTACCAAATGTAGAGTTGCTTGAGGTCTTGGGCCATTTGCTGATAAACAAACGGACTCGCGATGCTCCAACCACTTGAATCGGTACACCCGGCGCAGTTACTTAGCGGTAGGGGGACTCCTTGACTGTCTACGGTTTGTGCTCCAGGGTAAGCTTGAAGGAACGCTGTATCCCATCCAGGGGCAAAGAAATAGCCAAACTGTTTGGTGAAGAATATGTTGTCAATGCCAAATTCTTGCGAAACAGCTAACCAGTCTGCTATCCACTGTTGGTATCCACCGAGTACAAAGGTGCCAAGGACGCTCGAATTTACAGTGTTGCCATCCATCCAACCTATATCTAAGAGTACGTAATGAATACCCATCGGAACAAAATATTTTTCAACCATTTGTGTCATTCCGGCTACATTCATGTATTGACTCCCTCCTACCATCTCTGTGAGCGTAGGCTCGTCCAGTACCACAGGCCCGCCACTCAAGCCGGTGGAAAAGGTTTGCACGTTATTGTATAATGTTGGGTTTGATGATGCAAGCAAAGTTCTTGTATAAAGATTTGGCTGCAAATTGAACACACATGTACCACTAATCATGGTCAAAAGCAAAATCGTAAGCATTTGCCTTCGCATTATGATTGATCACCTGTGCCCCAGGAAATGACTGAAAACCGGCGCACGGTTCATGTTAGGCTTAAATTAGTCTTGAGTCTTTTAAAGAGATTGACAGCATAATATTACGAATATTCTTAATACATAACGTTTTGCAATCTATTCCGGAAAAGCACGGACTCTGATTTTAAAACAAATACCGAACATCGATCGAGTCCTGCATCAACTATATTAATTTGTTCACTGTGTGAGTTTACGTTTTCATACGGTGAATTTGATGGTGGACCCACCAAACGCTATCGCAAGGATCCAGCAGGTCAAAGGAAGAGTAGCTTATGATATTGGAGGAAATGTAGGGGAGGTTGCTACCATTTTATCGTCTAATTTTCAGCTTGTATATTCATTTGAACCTGCTAAGGAATCTCTAGCGAGATTGAAAGAACTATCAAAACAAAAAACGAATATAATACCAATAGGGATGGCGGTTACAGAAAATCCAGGAGAGATAGATTTAATTGTCGCATCTTCATCGATTAAAAAAGGTCAACTGGTATCCGGAAATTATCTTGAAAATTGGGGGAAACAGATCGGGGTTCGTAGGGTGCCGGCTACTTCAATTGATGAATTTTCAAAGGATCATTATCCGCCCGACTTTATCAAAATAGATGTGGAAGGGCATGAATTAAATGTTATCAAGGGAGGTCTAAACACGATACGAGGTTTTTTGCCCCGTCTTTACATTGAAGTCCATCTCGACTTATTCGGCGTGGATATAAGAGAACTTCTGTCTTCAATTTATGATTTCGATATCATACCCCACCCTGCCTACTCTAAAGATTCCCCAAGGCGGAAGAACCATTATTTCATGTTTGCCATCCCCAAGCTGCAGGCACATAACAAATTGGTGTAGTTCGTCTTTGAAGATAATGATAGTCACATGCGACCCTCCAGCTAGCGTAGGAGGGATCGAAGGCAGAGCAATCGCATATAAGGACGAATTATCAAAAATGGGGCATTTGGTGACCCTCGTTACATTAGTTAAGGATACGAATGACTGGCAAACGCCCCCCCCGGAGGATTTCAGGCTTTCTTCCAACCCAGCGTCTGTTTTTCGAACAATTATCGCTTTAAGGCACATTCTCAAGAGAAATAATATAAAGAACATATTCTTTCTTAGCGGGGGTTCTACTGTAATCGGCGTAATTACACTAATATATTCTCGCATAGCCGGTCTTAAGACAAGTTTGTTGTTTTATGGTAAGGACATAATGCAGGCCAAAAGGAGCTTTATTAGGCTGTTACTTTTGAGAACGTCTATCGTATTAACCGATGGTGTGGCCACCAATTCTCTATTCACGATGAAACTGCTAAGAGGACTCATGCCAGTAGATAAGAAGATGACTGTTCTTTATCCTGGTGCTTATATATCGCAAAATTCAGATGAAGTACGAATCTCAACAAATAGGCAGTATACTATACTGTTCGTGGGGAGGCTCGTGAAGAGAAAGGGTCTAGAATACCTGATCAGGTCAACTGCTTTACTTAGGACCAGGTTCCCTGACATAAGGCTAGTTGTAGTCGGAAATGGACCTGAATTATCGAAGATGAAAGAGCTGGTTAAGAGGCTGAACATCTCCGACATCGTGGAATTTACGGGTGAATTGAGAGGGGAAGAACTGTCAAGACGCTATGCGTCATCAAAACTGTTTGTAATGCCTTCGGTCACACTTGAGGATGACGTCGAAGGTTTCGGGACTGTATTCCTCGAAGCCGGTCTTCGCGGTGTTCCTTCAGTGGCTACGGTTAGTGGTGGTATTCCCGAAGCGGTGCTGAATAATATTACCGGAATCCTTGTACCGGAAGGAGACATCGTTGGACTTTCACAAGCAATAGAAACTTTGCTGGTTGATGAAAATAAGCGGCGAGCAATGGGCGAGGCTGCAAGGGTGAGAACTATTAGAGAATTTTCCTGGAGAACATCGGCAGAAAAACTGCTAGCTCTATTTGAATAATCAAGTTTACTGACTGCCAACTCCAAAGGTGATGAATGACCAATTCATATAAGTGGATTTGTAGTTCCTAAGGTTTATTAATGGAGGTAATTGCCTCAACCGTAGAATTAACACATGAAAAGATATTTGCTCGCTATCGTAGCTTTGATAGGTATTTACTCGATATCATTGACCCCTGCTTTTGCTACCACGTACTATGGGCCGAGCTTTAGCATGCCAGTCGCAGTGCCACCCGGCTCGACTATAAACATAGTTCTATCGACTGCATCCGGGCCTAGTCCCATAGCACTTCCTCAGGGTTCAAGCACCCCGTGTTCGGGAACCTGTAGCTATCCTCAACAGGCATGGACTACTTCAACTTCGTGCTTTGTGTCTATACACGAAGTTACTGTGACTGATCCTAATGGTAATGAGTTTATGCTCGGGTCCGCTACAACGTCAGGTCTTTATTGGCCAGCGGCTTTCGGAGGAAGTGGCTCAGGAACCCATGTACCTCCGCAAGCACCTGCTCTGAACTTTACTGTTGGTGATACATTCACGTTACCCTTTGGTGTTGGAACGGAAGGCTACACCTTCAATAGTGTCCTTAGCTCAACATACAACACTAATCCTGAAGGTCCTTACTATTGGTGGGTCGCTGTTGTTGCACCGGGTAATCCCAACGGCTACACCGTTGGAGCGAGGCTTGACCAGACCAACATTAACCCAACCCTTATCCACGGAACATACACAGTTGATATAGAAGGAGTGGTCGCATGCCCCGGTAGCGACAGTACATTTAAGAACGTGCTATTCTTCGATTCAGGCACGATTGTAACTACACCGGAATTCGGCGCTGGTATAGCAGCCGCAACAGTGATTGCTCTGGTTGGCCTCTTGGTTCTCCGCAAGAAGATGCCTATATCTCTAAACAAGACTTCCACGATCTAAGTCCAGCGGACGAAATTTTTTATTTTGTTAATTAGTCTATTGAATAATATGTACTTTTTGGGGCCAAGGAATTCCTTTTACTGTGAACTGTACGTATCACCTAAGAGATACATATAATAGATTGCTAAAGTTGTATATCGCTTATTAACAAGCGGTGGTCATGACGAAATCTAGATTGAGACTTGACTATGCAAACACCTTTTTAATCACGGTCCTGGCTACTATACTCCTTCCTGGTGTTTTACCCCGTGTTGGCCTAGATTACCCTTACCTTTTCATCTTCTTGATAACTATGGCGACTTGGTTTACGCTCAAATGGAACACAGTGAGTTCACTGATAGTAAGAAGTACGTTTGTTGAGCGGGTTCTAGGCTGCTCTGTAATCGTTGCGGATTACGCGCAAAATTTCTACTTCGGTTCCCGTTTTGGGTTGATAGATATGTTAGTGACCTTTTCTGCGGTGGTTATGATCTTTTTTGGTTTAAGGTCGTTCAAGTTGTTCTGGGTACCAGCAACCTATGGTGTCGTGTTGCTTCTTGGGTATCAGCTCGAGAATGTTATTCCAAACTATATCGTTCTTCAGGACTGGCTTGCCAACCTGATGGCATCAGCTGTAGCACTTTTTGGTATTCAAGCTACGGCCCTAGGTCATGTGGTGTCTATGCAGACCAACTCGGGTCCCTTACTTCTTGATGTGCAAAGCGATTGCACTGGAATTCAGGGAGTTCTTGCATTTGGGATGCTTTCGACTATGACTTTGTTAGACATAAAGAAGAGCTGGATCAGGCTAATTCCGTTATTTATAGTAGGGTTTGCAGGCGTATTTTTAATCAACATAATAAGGCTTTTCGCCGTCTTTCTAACATTCGAATTCATGGGTCCTGCGATGGGGAACATTATGCACCTCTTTGTTGGATATGTGTTGTTCGTTGTCTGGGTGATGGTGTTCTGGTGGATATCCTTCAAGTATATAAGTCCGGTCGCACCTACTACTGTTAATCAGACACCAATGATTGATGGCAAACGCTAGTCGTGTTATCATGTTAAAATACTAACAGAAAAACACATTTTGCATAACCCATGAATAGACGATTACGTAGTATGCAAGATTTTGTTACGAAATTATTTAGTTCAACCTATTGACAAACTATAATTTTGCAGATAGAAGTAGGCCCGATTTCAGACGTAATTTATTCCTTTCAAAGACAGATAGAGGATCAAGACCAATAGAACCCTGCTTCTGAAGCATTATATTTTGCCCGTATGCGGATCGAACAAAATGATCAGTTCAAGATATGTAGCTTCTTTAATGCTCGCAATCGCTTCATTGTCAATAGGATTCGCGGCCTACACGCCAGCACTAGCATGTCATTGCGTTACACCTCCGGGTTTACAAGGTCCGAATACAGCTACTCTTGGGCCAAACCAGAAAATAACGCTGACCTACACATTCTCCTATGCCTCATTTCCTGCAGGCCCGAGCACCATCACGATTCATATCACGAATCCATCAAACGGTTGGGCCTGGGTTGTGAGCCCAAGTCAATTTGTAGTCACGAGTAAAAACGAGTCGGGGACAATAACCTTCTTCGTGACGGTTACGGCGCCAAATACACCCAACTCTAACACGCAATTCACGCTTTCAGAAACGAGTAGTGCATCAGGGTTCTCACCTTGTTCTCCATACATGGTCAAATTAACCACCACGTCAGGGAGTGTTGGGGTTCCTGAATTCCCGATGCCGATGGCATTTATCGGAGTTCTAGGATTCGTGTTAGTGATGGCGCAACGCAGATTCATTTCTAACCGGATCAAGTAGTAGTGAACTTGTCAGCTCTGTTTATTGAATGACGCTGGCCAGAAGGTAAATGTATCCCTTTTTCTGTTTGTACGCCAGTTACGATGAAGTATTTGGTTTCCGTAATAGGACTCGGTTATGTCGGATTATCCACAGCGGTCTGTTTGGCAAGCAGGGGGATCAAAACTATGGGAGTCGAGAAGGACCCTAACAAACTAAATGCTATTCTTTCAGGCCACGTACCCTTTCATGAAGAGCGGCTTCCTCAGATGCTCAATTCGACAATGAAGAAGGGAACGTTTGAATGTACGAGCCAGATTTACAAAGCTGTAGAGGCAACCAAATTTTCATTTATAGCCGTTGGGACGCCTAGCAAACCCACTGGGGAGATAGACACGGGTTACGTTGAATCAGCATGTGTCGAACTGGGTGAGGCTTTAAAACGAAAGAAGGCATGGCATGTTGTTGTGGTCAAAAGTACTGTCGTGCCTGGCACCACCGAAGAGTTGATCAAAAGTACCCTCGAAGCCAGTTCGTCACTGAAGGCAGGAGAAGATTTCGGACTGGCTGTTAACCCAGAATTCCTCAGAGAAGGCACCGCTGTGCAAGATACATTTCATCCGGATGCCCTTGTGCTGGGATGTTCGGATATGCGAACGCTCCGCGAAATTAAGAAACTGTTTCAAAAATTCTATCGCAAGCTTCCCCCTGTTATAGAGACCTCCACCACGAACGCTGAATTTATCAAATATTCTGTAAATACATTCAGGGCTGTTCAACTAAGCTACCTGAACACACTTGCCAATCTATCTAGCGTACTACCGGATTCCGATGTTGGCGATGTTGTAAAAGGGTTGGCCACAATCATGAAGCTCGATAATAGGTATCTTAGACCCGGTCCCGGATTCGGAGGGAGCTGTCTTCCAAAGGACACGAGGGCTCTAGCTGCACACATGAGGAAAAGAGGTGTCGATGCCAGTGTGCTCGAGTCAGCGCTCTCTGTAAATCTGAAACAGTCCAAGGTTATAGTCGATATGGCCGAGGGACTCACGAACGGACTTTCTAAAAAAAGGGTGGCTATTCTTGGCCTTTCATTCAAAGGAAACACGGATGATGTCAGGGAATCTCCTTCCTTGAACATAATATCCGAGCTATTAAGCAGAGGAGCGATCGTGGTTGCCTACGATCCCAAAGCCATGGAAAATAGCAGACGAATTCTTGGCGATAAAGTGTTGTTTGCGGATAGCGTGAAGGAGTGCATTAAGGGAACCCAATGTTGTATAATTGCTACAGACTGGAGGGAATTTCAGGCACTCAGACCAAACGATTTTAGGACAAGCATGAAAACTCCTGCGGTGGTAGACGCTAGACGAATTTTCGAGCCAGAGTTATTTCGTAATTCGGGGGTCTTGTATCGTAGGTTAGGAACTTCAAGGTGAGTTGCCTATGCGAAGGGCTTTGAGTACTCTTGTACCTGCGCTCAAAGATTCCATCATTATTTTTGCAGTATACATCATATTAGGAATTGTTTTAACAGTCGTTTCATTAATATATTCTTCTTCATCGGTTAAGATAGGTACCCTAAGACCAATTTCAGCAATACCTCCGCATGAAATTTACCTTTTGATTGGTGCGCTTCTGATCTGCTTGGTCTCCTGTGCCGTCTATAGGAGGTTTGATTTTTCATTTCTGTTCCTTCCAATCATTTTCATAATTATGTTGGATCTAGATCATCTTCCTGTCATTTTAGGTGTAGCGCAACCCATACGTCCAGCCCACTCTATCTTTTTTCTCTTGGCTCTGATTTTGATACTTCGGCTTGGACTGAAAAAACCACTTTATATCGAGTTTCTAGCCATCTCCTCCTTTCTGATGCACATTGCGATAGATAATGGAGTTTTCGCGCTTTTTGCTCCTTTTTCCTTCGAATATTACGACCTGGGCCAAATCAGGATTTACCTTGGGTTGCTCGCAATAATGGTAGCAGCTATGGCGGGATATTCGAAAAGGGTCCTGGATTCCCGGCTTCATATGCGTGAAGGAAAAGGCATTTCAACAGTAAAAGGAGCATATAATGACATAGGAGAAATTACAGATCAATATCGAAGCTGTTATCAATAAACGTTAACCATCTATCAGTCAGTTAAATATATATGTTGTTGAATGGGGCCAACGTTGATCTCAGGTAAGAGTTCTCTATATGTATCTGCATATGAGGTAAAATCGATGCTCAGGGAAGGGGGCATAGCAATAACTGTCATTGGGCTTGGAAGAATAGGACTGCCCACCGCTGTTTCCTTTGCCAATGCAGGGGCAGTCGTATTCGGGGTGGACGTAAATGAAAATGTTGTAAATTCTGTGAATAAGGGAGAGAATAGGTTCGTAGATGAGCCGGGACTGTCGGATCTGCTTCATGAAGCAGTCACAAAGGGGAAGCTCCGTGCAACCCTCAACCCAGAACCGGTGATTGCGAAGTCAGATTTCCTCATCATTAGTGTTCCTACACCTGTTCTGTCTAGCAAGACTCCCGATTATTCTGCCATCCGCTCTGTTTCCCATCTTGTGGGGCAGTATCTGAGAGCCGGAACAACTGTAATAGTTGAAAGCACCGTGGGCCCTGGAACGGTCGAAGGTCTGATAATTCCAATCATCGAAGGGGAATCCGGGCTCAAGGCTGACGTTGAGTTCGGAGTCGCCAGCGCCCCCGAAAGGTCAGACCCTGGAAACATAATGAAGAATCTCCGCTCTGTTCCTAGGATTATAGGTGCATCTAATCCTAGAACAAGGGACGTAGTTGCCTCGCTCTATGAAGCGGCGTTCGGGGTCGAGGTGGTAAAAGTTTCTTCTCCAAAGACGGCGAATGCAGTAAAGCTCACTGAGAACCTGTTTAGAGATGTGAATATAGCCCTTGCCAATGAATTCGCACTTCTATACGAGAAATTGGGTATAGACTACATAGAGGTGATAAAGGCGTGTTCGACAAAATACAACTTCATGCCACATTATCCGGGACCCGGGGTTGGCGGACCCTGTTTGCCGTCCAATCCGTATTACCTTATAGAAGAAGCATTAAAGGTTGGCGACATACCATACCTTGTAAGGATGGCCAGGGAGATAAACGACAGGATGCCAGAGCATGTTGTGGACCTGACCATGGAAGCGCTGAATGAAGTAGCAAAGACGGTGAAAGGTTCGAAGGTTGCCGTTTTGGGAGTTGCATACAAACCTAACATCAAAGATATTCAACTCTCACCAATAGACCCGATTTGTAAGAAACTAACAGAGATGGGCGCGGTGCTGAGGGTTTATGACCCCATGTTCGCAGGAGAATCCGTTTTCGGATACAGAGTCGCGTTATCGATTGATGAAGCCATTCGAGACGCTGATTGCATACTCGTTGGAACAGCTCATGATGAATTCAAACACATAGACCTTTCACGCATCAAGATGATGGCAAGTCGGGACTCATGCATTGTGGATGCATGTCACGTATTCGATCCGAAGATGGTGATAGAACAAGGTTTTGCGTATCGGGGTGTTGGGAGAGCTATAACTTAGCCTTCGAAAACGAGTTAGGGTTCTGAAATGCCAATTGGCGTTATAACTGATTAATACGGAGATTTTTGCTTAATTGCTGAACCCTGCCCCCCCTTTACCCTTCAAAATGAACTCGAAGTATATCCTAATGAACGGTAGATTCATATTGGTTAAATATGTTATATTCAAAGGAAAATTAACGTGTATTAGGTTTGAAAAGAACGATCGGAATAGCTTTGATAGGTTTATTTGCGTTGTCGGCTATACTTGTATTTGTTCCTGCATCCTTTTCTTTAGCAAAAAGCAGCTGTCCATCGTATACCACCTCTGGCAATGGTGACACTTTCACGGTTGAAGTGACAGGTGCAGACGGTTCTTGCCCCCCTGTTTACAGTAGTTCGAGTATAATACATTATGTTCTTTCCACCAGCTCAGCGCAGAATCCATACATGATAACTCTTAGTGATTGTCATGGCACGAACTGTCCTCCTACAGAAATAATAGTACAGGGTTGGGCAGGAAACCTGGTCGTCTGTGGAGGCACGGAACCTGCCTGCTCATCATCTGGTCCTTGGACATTCCAGGTTGATGCAACGGTACAGGCTGATAAGGCGTGTGATACGGCACCCGTTAAGGTAACTGGCACAGGCGGACAACCTGTTCTAATTCTGGAGGCTGGTGTCGGCGATGTTTGCTCCTCACCTCCAGTTGGCGTTCCTCAATTCCCATTGGGAATGGCTGCCCTAGCTTTAGCGACACTTCCACTTTTACTCCTGATCAGACGTTTTAGGATATCACCTATTAGTACTTAGTAACGTTGACCGTTTTTTAATAGGATATTACATATGGCTTGCCTAGGCTGAATCCTTCAATGGGTTCAGCCGCTGGAGTATATTACAATTCCTTCTCTAGGACGAGCATATTCTTACAACATTCTAGCGCACAGATCAGCTGAGGTTGACTACGTAAGGAGACAGTAGCTAATTTCCTACTTCAGAAGAAGGGGCGCTATTTGTTTTTCGATCTCGGATTCCTGCAACAGCGCTTGATCCTGTGTGTCGATGACATAAACTCCCTTCTGGGATAGCCTAAGGATCGCAGAACTATCTATCCTTGCAGGCGACACAACCACCGCAGAGGATAGCCCGGCTCTCTTCTTTTTGGAAACTATCCTTTGAAATGTTTCTTTATCTATTATATCTGCCACAGGTAAAACAGAAACGCCCACTATCCCTGCGGTCTTCTTGGTTGGATGCGTAGCGACCAGATCCCAGTATAACGGTTCACCTGTATGCTCCTGAAGAAAGAACATTCTTATATCATAACCCATCTTTGCCAGATAATTACCAACCATCTCGTTAATTCTGAACGCCGTCCTGATCTGATGCTTTTTACTTTGAGCGAATCTGGTGGGCATGTAAAGCTTGAAATTCACTGACGGCTCATCTCCTTCAGCATACGTGGACATGCATTCAGGGCACTGGTAATTTGTCGAATATTTTTCAAAAATTGAACCACATGACACACATTTGTACCTCATCCCTTCATCGGTATAATCCGCCCCCGCAACGTACAGCCTCTTCTTACAGCTGGGGCAGGACCAACCGTCAGCCTGTCTGTAAAGCTCTTCAAAATCGTGGCACCCGCATTTGTGAGCGAGAACCCTTCCTCTCTTTATCTTCCCTGAGCCACATGAAGGACATCGCCCCACAAGATTCAACCCCATGGCGAAACATTCCACGCAGTACGTGGTGACAGACTCTTCCGCCACAAAATAACCGTTCGTATCAAGGAAAACTAAGGCATTTAAAATGTCAGAATAGGGAACCATCGTAGTGGTATCCAAAGGTGGATCAAAGAAATAATGATTTGAAAACTTCTCATAAGTACAGACTACCCTCGATATCTTCTCGTTTGCATACTCCCTGAAAATCTGGTTTACTATAAGCTCGGAACCGGCATTAAGTGCATGCATCATTTGAGTGAAAACACCCTCAACACGCTATTTATTATGCGTGTTGCAAATGTTGCCCGTTTTGTCAATTTGGTTAAAGTCATCCCCTCTATTATAATAGAATTGTCAATCTCCACGGGCGTTCCCGAGAGATGGGATCGCGGCCGGTTCGCCTACCGAGAGGTATAAATAAGGTATCCGACCCCTTCCACAGAATACACGGGAAACTTCATATATCACACAGTTTACACATAATTCTGTGGGGCGCAATATAACCGTATACCTTCCTGAGGATATAATAGGACTCATGAGCAAATTCCCGGAAGTCAATTGGTCGGAAGTTTGCCGTAAAGCTATTCTCGACTATGTCAATACGCGCACCACCCCCAACCTTGAAGCGACCATTGCAAGGTTGAAGAGTGAACGTACGGATGAGTATGGCAGGGGATACAAACTTGGGCTTGACCTCGCAAGGGAGCTTCCTTACAGAGAGCTAGCGAAGATCGTCGAAGGATGGGAAGAGAAGAACAGTGAGTTGATGAGATTTGAGGTTGAAAGTGGGGATATACCTCAGCCTATATCGAGGGCCCAAGAGTATAGGAGATATTGGAGAAACGTAATCCCCGGTCCTTACAGGGACGGGGGCAAGGACTTTGTCGAAGGTTTCGCGCAATCCTTGACGGAGGTTTATAAAGAGACCGCGGGAGAGACGCTGCGTAATCTAATGATATGAACATATTCCGAGTTTACTATATTTTCCATCTAAAATAAAAATCTACCATGTCTTTATTGGGGTCGGGCTCAATTCGTGTTGTCGAGGGTTTGATTTGAAGCATTCTATAATTGTATTTTGATATGACATTACTAGACGATCTTTGTTCTGTTATCATATAACATTGCCAAACCGCGTAAGAAACGTACCTAAATCGGCATGAGTCGTACCTCATCTTAATTGGTGCTGAAGCAATAACCAGTGACGACACATCACAAAGCAAGCATAATAACGTTCTAATGCGTGAACAAGTATAATAAATTGAGGTTAAAATGGATGAACGACCTTGGAAGCAGGGGAGCGTAAAAACAGGCGGCGAAGTAGAGAAGAAGTGCTGGGAGAGATAATAAGGGCGGCATCCAAGGGCACTATAAAGACAAGGATAATGTACAAAGCTGCCCTCAATTCCAGGCAACTAAAAAGATATCTTCAGATGCTGATGAAGCAGGGGTTGATAACTTACAACGAAGGGTCCAAACTTTACGTCGCAACCGATATGGGTAATCTCTATTTGCAAAGGCTGGACGAATTTTTAAAGGCCAAAAGTCAGCTCTTTGATCAATCCAAAGCCTTGAGAGACTTACTAAAAGCCGATTCTGACCAATCAACATAAAAGACCGTGCCGATGTTTGGCCTCATTGTGAGATCTAACCATTTAACAAAATGCCTTAACATACCATCTCAGGTCGAGGTCTAGAGAATTGTCAGGCATGAGTGATCTTATGACCGGCTCATTGGTGCTGGTCGTTTCTGTGATCACTCTCATTATTATCTTCGACCTATCGAGGTGGAGTTCGAAAAGAACCCAACGACTTTCAGCCAGGCTGACTGAAGTAAGGACAATGGACTTCCTTTCGTACCTCACCGAGACCCTTTCCGGTGGCCAAGCAACCACCCTGCTAGATGAATTGATGGAATACTATACGTCCTACAGGGCGTCAGAAGGGGAGAGGGGCGCAGAGACTGTATCGGTCGTATTGAGTAGGCTGGAGCCGATAAAGGGTGAGTTGCGCTCTATCCTCTCTAAGGCAAGAAGCATAGATCAGGCGAGGAACCTTGAAGAAAACGTCAGGACGGAGATGAAATTAGCTCTTACATTTAGCTGGCTGTTCATCCTATTAGGTGCGGTCCTCTTTGCCTGGAGTTTGGTTAGGGGGAATGATGGGACATTTCTGGTTGTACTCGGAGCAGGTATTCTTGATTTCTGCTTTGCGCTATACTTTCTCTTTAGGGGAATAAAAAACGCAAACCAAATGGCCAAGGAAGCTCTTCCCAAGTCTCAGGCCGAGGCTTCGGAGGAATCTTCAGACAGATGAACAACTCATTTTGATTTCAAACTGAGGACGCTTTCGTATTCTTTGTCCAGCTCGCTTCTTATCTGGCTGACCATACTTCTTAGTTCACCGTAATGCTTCAGCTTTGTGAGAAGTCTACTACCCTTCTCGGTAAGGTAGTACAGGTCACCTTCATATATGAGGAAACCCGCGTCGACCAACATCTTCGTATACTTCACAAGAAGTTGGTAACTCAGATTCGTGGCATACATCAGCCTTGTTTTCTTTATTCCAGAACTGGACGCTTCCAGCACATTCATTATTATTTCCGTCCTGAGCCTTTTTCTCAATATTTGTTCAATCTCCTCGGAGATGTTGGGGAGCCCAAGAGCGGCGATATCCAACTGGGTTGCGGGAGAGGCAACTCACACACATCCACCACCCTTATTTTATCCTTCCACGTATCTCCGTGCCACACGAAAAATTGATAGAGTATTTATTTTTTATTAGGGGGAGATTTTATAGAAAATTAGCAATTATCAGATATATTAATAGCTGCTTTGAACGAAGCGGGGCCTGGAATTAGCAAAGTATTATTGGGCAGGTAGCTGTATTGCCAAACCACTCAAGAATTTCTGTATTGAATTACTTAAACATCTCATCTAAAGCATTTTTGCAACTGACCTGGAATAACAATATTCCCGTAGATTTTGTTGCGGGGGCGGATTCATTTACCTATGAAGATAAAGGTATCTTTTTACGTCGTTTTTGTAACAGACCTCGCGCTTGAAAACAGTTCATTTAGTTGTATACCTTATATTTTGTATCTTGATCACGTCGTTGTCGCCTTCAACTTTCGCATTGTCCCAATCCACAGAAACGCCGATCAAACATGTCATTATAATCGTGCAAGAGAATCACAGTTTCGATAACTACTTTGGAACATATCCCACAGCTAACGGCACGCTTCTGAACAATGTCACAGAGGAGCTTCAGGGAGTGGATGGAATACCATCAGGCCTGTGTCTGCCATACCAAAACAGCTGTGTACGGCCGTACTATGCTGATTCCACCAGCACTCAATCACCGAATGAAGGTCAACTCACTTACGAAGATGATATCAACAACGGCTTCATGAATGGATTTCCTTCCCATTCCGGACCCCAATCCATGGCTTATTTTGATTATCATCAGATAGCGGCGTACTGGGATTATGCCGAAGAGTATGGTTTGGCTGATAGCTACTTTTCTACGTTCTTGGCACCCACGGCGCCGAACCGCTTGGCTCTCATAGCTGGAACCAGTCCTGTCACTGGAGATTATGGTCCACCACCTTACCTATCCTTCAATTCAACCATATTCTACCAGTTGCAGACGGCGGGTTTGACATGGGGATACTTTGATTTTGTTAAAGGTGCGGAAAACCCTGCAGATGTTTATCCTTTGAATTACATCAGCCAAATGAGCACAACAGATACGTCAAACATACAAAATATTTCAACGCTCTTTCAGCACCTTTCCACAGGATCTGGTCTGCCAAACGTCTCCTTCGTTTCATCTCTGGGTAGTCAGGGACTGGATGAGCATCCGCCTTACAACATAACACAGGGCGAGTTGTGGGTGGTCTCCGTGGTCAACGCTGTAATGGAGAGTAGATACTGGAATACAAGCGTCATATTCATCACATGGGATGAAGGTGGCGGATACTTCGATAACATCCCACCGCCACAAGTTCAGTCTGAGAAGATAAACGGTGAGCCCCCGTTGATCGGTTTCGGACAAAGGGTTCCACTGCTTGTAATCTCACCTTATGCCAAAGAGAATTATGTTTCATTAACAACATTGAATCATCTTAGTCTTCTTGCCTTCATCGATTATAACTGGAACCTCCCTCCTTTGACCTCGTCTGTACGTCAAGCTGGAAGTCTATTGGACTTTTTCGATTTCGGTTCGCCTCCAAGGCCACCTGTAATACTGGGAGGCACTGGCCCCTATTCTTACAACAAGTACCCCATCCCGCTGCAAATTCCTCTTTCACAACTAACCTATGACAGACTCGGTTCTTCGTCCAACGATATTCTTAACCAAGCAACTTTGGTTCCCACATTATATCCAGCCTTGGCCGCTGCCGGCGTTGCGGCGGTCATATTCACCCTCAGTCTATATCTCAAAAGAAGGTCTACACGTAAAAGGCTGACTGACTGAAGCAACTTCGTCAAAATCTTCAACCGCTCCATACTTGATAGCTGCTTAAATCATAGTTCGATTCGATGATCAAATGATCGAGGTGACTTCCCAAGGTGATAAGCCTAAGATAATCCACATGACGGAAAGGTATCTCCCTGCTGTGGGGGGTGTGGAAAGACACGTCTACGAGATTACCCGAAGGCTATCTAACAGAGGGCTGGATATTCACATACTTACCACCGACCTTGTGGAGCTCGATCCTCCCAGAAGACTCAGGGACACCTCCAGAGAAGGAATAACAAGGTTTCCTGCCTACCAGATTGCTCCTCTCCCTCAGGGACTTGGGTTCGTATCCCCGCAAATGATAGGGGGTTTGGTTGATGCAGACTTGGTGCACGCCCACGGTTATGGCCGCTTTCCCACCTTCGTGGCGCCGATATGCAGGTTGATGAAAATACCTGTAGTGATAACCCCCCATTCAGGGTGGGGGAGATCAACCTTTTCAAAGGCGTTGTTTGATGCTGTGATTCCCCCGCTGAGTCTAAGATGGGCAGACAGGATAATAGCCCTGTCGAGGCAGGAGGTACTTTACCTGAAATCCATAGGCGTTTCGAAAAACGTAGAACTGATCCCGAACGGCGTAGACTTGGACGAATTTAGAAGAGTGAAAACAAAAAAGAGAAGTACAGATGCCATAAATCTGCTGTACGTTGGCAGGTTCGATATTGAACAGAAGGGTCTTGATGTTGCACTTGAATCGCTCAAGATACTCGTAGATGAATATCATCTGGACGCTTATTTGACATTGATAGGACCAGGTACAACCTTCTCGGTTTCGTTCTTGAAGAGTCACGCAGAAAGGCTGGCCATATCAGAAAGGGTGATTTTGAGACCACCCCCTCGGAGAGAGGATCTCGTTGTAGCTTTCAAACTGGCCACAGTTATTGTAATACCATCTCGGGTCGACTCATTTCCACTTGTGCTGCTGGAGGGTATGGCAGCAGGAACACCAATCGTCGCGTCAAGGGTTGGAGGTATCCCGGACGTTTTGCGCAACGGAGAGCTGGGGTATTTGGTCGAACCCGGCAATCCAAGGTCGCTCGCTGAAGGAATAAGGTCTGCCATTGTTGAAAGGAGCCGAACAGCCATGATGGTGGGCATGGCTTCGAAGGCTGTCAAAGATTATGATTGGGATCACATAGTCGATAGAATTTACAAGCTTTACATGTCATTGCTTAAAAAGCGTTAAGAGTCACGTTTCTGAATCACACGTAGATTGCGTTTAAGCAGGCTAAAGAAAGACCCCGGAAGGGCGCTCCTCATCGGACTCCTGATTCGTGAAGTATTCTCTTTTTGGACTGGCCATCCGTTCGATTTTGAACTTTGGGTTCGCCTCGGTTATTGGGTGGTTCATGGGCTCAACCCTTACAAAGCGCTCCCGATTGTGCCGGGGCTTAGCTTTGCGAATATATTTGGGCCAGGCGGCAATTCTGTGATAGCATATCTTCCTTTCTGGCCCATGGTAACAGCAGGGGTCTACCTGCTGTATACACTGGTAGGCTTTGGCGACAGGTTCGTATACTACTTTTTGCTAAAACAACCCATCATAATATCAGACATCGTTGTGGGTTACCTGATTTACAGATACGTTGTTGTAAGGAATCCGAAGTCAGCGTCCTGGGCCATGAGGTTCTGGCTTTTCTCACCCATCACGATAATACTTTCAGGGATTTGGGGAATGTTCGATTCTGTGGCGATGGCCTTCGTAATGGGTGCGATCATGGGGGAGAATACAAAAAAGAGAGTTGTGCTTTCGGGTGTGGCCACATTTGCGAAGTCTCTTCCTGTGCTTTTGGCTGCTCCTCTTACATTGAAGAAGATAAAAGCCCCTTGGCCTTTCATTACATCGCTGGTCATTCCGGCCTTCCTCACACTTGCGACACTCTTTGCCTTTGGGTGGGGATTTACCTACTCGGTTCCAAGCCTATCTTCCACTTTTATCAAGGGGGGAGAAACCATGTCTCCCTGGGACATCCTTTCCTTTCTTCTCATCTTCAATTTAATACCTGAGCCCGCGACTTGGATTCTTTCCATTGCCGGAAGCCTATGGATACCAGTTGTGGTTATAACCACACTCTTCTGCTACAAGAAATTTGGTTTTATAACAGACCAGGGTTTAATAATCTCTTCAATCTTCATATATTCGTCGTTCCTGGTTTTCAGATATTCCGTCAACGAACAGTATTCCGTTTATTTGATAGCCTTGGCCGCAATCGAAGTTGCAATCTGGCATCCGGAGAACAAGCGTCTTCTTACCTTAATCTCAGTGGCGGTAATGGGATACCTTCTTGCCAATAACTTCCTTATGGTGCGTTTTTTGGCTCCGGTTTTTCCCGGATGGCAAGCTGTTGAAAATCAGTTGGGTGTAATGTTCGGGGCCCAAAGGTATGCGGCTAAACTAGTCTTTGCAATAATGTTTGGTGTCTTGAACATTCTTTACATGAGGAGGATTTCAAGATATAAACCCCTGACTATTTCAAAGTCTCTGATGGATTCTGCCAAAGGTTAATTTTGAACCTTAAACCAATCACCTTCGTGTGGTCGCGTGGCCAGATAATGAGAATAGAGACCATAGGCCGGAGGACCGGCAGACCACACAGTGTTTTGGTTAGATACATTACCTTTGATGGTAAGGTGGTGATTTTTCCGGACCAGTCATCAAAACAGGATTGGGTTGCCAACATCATTTCCAACCCAAGAGTAAAGCTCTACTCGGATAATGGAATATTCTACGGTAACGCATCCTTAAAGACCGTGGCTAGCCTGAAAGACCCTGTACTCGGTATCTTTCAGAGGAAGTATGGGTACCAGCAGGTAAAACAGAGGTACTGGGGGCAGCGCCGATATGTAGAGATTCAAATCAATCAGAGGGAATCAGAGCAGAGTATTGATGAACTGATCTATGGAGACCTTGAGGTCGCTTTCGACTCTGTAGCTAAAGATTACGACAAGCACATCTTTGGCAACCCGATGAACAGATGGTTAAGAGACGTATCAGTCTCTGTTATGAGTAGCGTGTTCAAACCAGGTGATACAATTCTGGAAATAGGGTGTGGAACCGGTACCGAAACTCTAAGCCTAGCTTCAAAGGGGATAAGAGTTGTCGCAACCGATATATCTTCAGGTATGCTTGAGGTTCTAAGACGTAAGGCTGATGCTCATGGTTTGTCGAATTTTATTGTCACAGCCAAATGCAGGGCCTCAGAAGTACCTGATAAACTAAATTCAATGGGAATTACGAGTTTGGACGGTGCTTATTCAACGTATGGCGCTATCAACACTGAACCCAGGTTAAGAAAATTGTTGGTTGGTTTACACAACCTTCTGAAACCAAGGTCACCACTTATACTCGGCGTTTGGAATAAATTTTGCCTTTACGAGATCGTTGGTTACATGCTCAAGGCGAAGCCAAGTATGGCCTTGGCGAGGTTCAGCAATCCTGTACCTATTGGTAAATCAAGATTCTGCGTCTCAAGTTATTCGTATTCGGTTGGCGAAATCAGGAAGCTCGTAAGACCGTATTTCGAATTAGAACGTGTTTTGGGCGTTGAAATATTGCTACCTCCATCCAACCTTGTGAAATATCTTCCGCCTCGTCCACTACTGGGTATATCAAAAAGAATAGATAGGGCACTTGGTAAAATACCCCCATTCAACAGGATGGGGGACCATTTTCTTGCCATCTTCAGAAGTGTTTGATGGTTGCTCGATTCTGACATAACTATTTGCATATGCACTTACAATTCAGCAAGGACTCTCCGAAGGTGCATTAGTGAAATTCGTCGCTCTTTGCCACAAGCGAGGATCGTTGTTGTGGACCATTTCAGTAACGATGAAACGATCGCCATAGCACAAAGCTTTGGGGCTCAGATTTATTATGAGAAGGAAGGTTTGGGTGCTGCAAGGCAAATTTGCTTTAACATAGTAGAAACACCTTTAATAGCATTCGTGGACTCGGACGTTTACCTCACCGACCCAAGATTCTTTGATGTTGCAGCAAACCTACTCAACAATCCACAGGTTGGAGCAGTAGTTGGAATGTCCTTAGGTCACAGGCTAGCGTACGGGCTGCCTGCAGGCCTGCTAGTACTTCGAAGATGCGATTTTGCAGGTCAGATTATACCTGCAGCAATAGATGCTCGCGAAACATACTTTATTCAAAGGAGAATCGAACGGTTAAGACTGAAAATCAGATACGTCGCCGATTGCATGAAGCATGACTCTGGTCTTCGAAACGTCAAGCCAGAGTGGGAAGGAGCAAACACGCGACTGATTAAAGGGCTCTCCTTTGGGGAGCTCCTCTTTGCTTTCAAGGTTATCGTCCTTTTGTCCTTCAACAACCGCGGGTTAAAGAATCGTTTGTACGTACCTATATTCTACATGAAGTTCATGAGGGGCTTTCTCGAATACTATAAGTGGCGCCGCTTAAAGAGGCCAATTGGGAGTTAATTTCTTTGTTGGTATCGGAATCGCATATGATTAAACTGATCATCGGGACGGATGGAATACTTATATCAGTAACATTAAAGAGCAGAGCCTTCTTCATTTTCATTTCACCATTATACATTGGGGTACGAGTCGCACCAACAACAGATCCTTACCCGGGTATTGTTGAGCTATGTGATTACAGCATTCCAAGAATACTCAGTGACTGGGACAGACTCTACCTTGTAAAGAGAGTGCCTAAGCAACGAATTCAGTAATGGAAAACATAATGGGAAGTATCGAGAGAAGTTAAACATAAAGTTATTAGAGGGTTAGGGTTTTCCTTATCTCTCTCCGTGAGAAGGACTGAAAAACTTGGGCTTGCTCCTAAGCGCATTCTCAAAAGAACGGGATCGATTTGCAAGATTTACGATTGGTATTCCAGTCTCATCAGGGGACGATCATGTGTTAGAAACGCTCAATTTTGTACTCAACGAGCCTAGGAGTTCTGAGCATATACTCAACAAAGTGGTTGTTGTGGCAAGTGGAATCGATGAAAAAATGTTAGAGCAACTCACCGCATTCGCCAGGTCGAATGAAAAGGTTAAACTCATTTTGGAAGATAAGAGATACGGGAAATGGGAGGCGATCAACAGACTCATCGATAATTCGGAGGGGGAATACCTCGTGCTGCTCAACGGTGACGCCATGCCTTTACCTGGATCCATCGACAGGCTACTCGAAAAGATAACCTCTGACGATCGCATAGCGGTTGTCTCGGCATTCCCTCTCGCCTACAGTGGAACATCACTTACGGGCTCTGTCGTAGAAATATTCTGGGATGCACATAACGAGGCATTAACAAGGCTGAATCAATACGGAGGCAATAACCACAGCTGCGATGAGCTTATGGTTGTAAGGCTCGATAAAATTTCCAAACTGCCACCGGGAACGATCAACGATGGAGCTTACATAGCCGGTTCTGCCTATCTCGCGGGTTACAGAATCTCATTCTGCAGGAACGCCTTCGTAAAGGTAAGGGTACCAAAGAAGCTCGGCGACCTGCTTCGTCAGAGACGAAGGATAATATTTGGTCACATGCAAATCTGGAACGCACTGGGACGTGCCCCAAGGACCATGGAGTCTCTTTCCGTTCAGGACCCAAAGTTGGCGCTCACCATTCTCGTCGCAATAATGAGTAGAAAGCCTAGGCATATATTGGTTCTTCCCGTGGCACTCGTGGAGGAGGCGTTTGCCATGTTCCTTGCCTGGATTGATAAATTAACAAGAAGCAAGAGACATTTAGTCTGGGATAGATATGTCCGCTGAGGACGCCGTTCTTAGCGATTATGAAACGTCACAGATTTTGCTCCTCTGTAGTATATCAGAATCAAAGGGGGCTCCTGTTCCAATATCTGAAATCACTCTTCTAGTCCCCCGCCTGACGAAGGAACGTTTGCTCAAGGCGTGGAACGCTAAAAACGAGCTCAGCTCTAAATATTCTATAGTTAACGACTTCATTGTACCACACACCGGAAAAAAAGAGATTACATTTGCAGAAGACTATAAACAATCAATTAGCAACCTTAGCGTTGCTCGCCAATTCTTACGCCTTTGTGGCCATTCATGGCTTGAGTGTCTTTGTGTGAGTGGCTCAACCTCATATTTTTCTGCTCGAAAGGAGGATGATATAGATCTATTTTGCATAACCAAGTCTGGCTATACATGGATTTTTCTTACCAAGGCGCTTATTTTGGCACGGCTTTTCAGGTGGATAAACAAAAACGCATCAGAATTAACCATCTCCTTGGTAATGGACCGCATATACGCGCTTATCGATTTCTCTACGCCCAAGGACCCATTGTACGCGCGTGATGCGCTGACAACCGTTGAAATATTTGGGTCCTCCTTCTACAGGAACCTTCTTATGAGATCGAAGTGGATGGAGGATATATACCCACTCCTCTATAAAAGAAAGGTCTCGGAACATTCTCCAACGGCTGAGCCAAGAACAAGAATCTCGGACCAGAGATCTGCCGGTAAGGCTGTAACCTTGCTGAATGTATTCCTGTATTTCGTTATCGGGAGATACATACTTCTCCGGGCATGGCTTGCGAATAGGCGTTTATCAAAACTCAGAAAGAGGGGTGCTATATTTAGAGTTCGAATCGGTCCAAGGTATCTTGTTTACGAGTCCGCCCAGTACTTGGCGTTGAAGAGAGTCTATTATCAATTGGGTCGTCTTATTAAATTGGATAGGGGAATCTCGCTAGCGGAAGGATAAACATGACAAAATTTCAGTGGCCAGGAACGCCCAAGGTTGCGAAGTATCTGGCAATTGCTTTCATTATCAGAGAGATTTTCTCCTTCTGGACTGGCCACCCTTTTGACTTCGAACTGTGGGTTCGTGTGGGCTACTGGGTGGCGCACGGTGCCGACCCATACACACCACTCCCACCAGCACCGGGGCTTTCATTTGCCAACCCTTTCAATTTAATAAATCAGCCGTCCATCGTGTATTTCCCTGTTTGGCCGCTGATCTGTGGTGGTATGTACCTTCTTTATACTGTGATTGGCTTCGGGGATAGATTCGTCTATTATTTCTTACTCAAACAGCCTGTCATAATAGGTGATGTATTACTCAGTTACGCACTTTACAGGCTCGTTCTGAGAAACAATGAAAGAAATGCGACCTGGGTGCTAAAGGTGTGGACCCTTTCTCCGTTAACGATTCTGATATCTGGGGTGTGGGGGATGTTCGATTCACTTGCAATGCTTCTCAGCATTGCAGCTGTTATGACAGCTGCGAGTATGAGAAGAGGCCTGCTGTCCGTGTTGGCGGGCATAATCAAGTCCATACCCATGATTTACTTACTTCCTTTGACGCTGGGGATTAAAGGTTGGAGGAAGGCCATATTTACATCCATTGTGTTTGGTGTCCTTTTAAGCGTCGTGCCTGCTTACCTTTTGCACTGGTCCTTTTATTATATCGTGATGGCTCTGTCAACCTCTGCTTCTCATTCCCTGACAACTTCGATGTCTTTATGGGGGGTAGTATACTACATCGATTTCGAATTTTTCAATGGGGGGATGCCTACATATTTGAATATAATACTGGGTTCGTTGTGGATTCCCCCCACAGCCTTCATGATTTACTATGCCTGGAAGAAGCTCGGGTTCAGAACCGACAAGTCCATTGTCCAAAGTCTTCTGATTTGCACCATTGTATTCTTGCTTTTCAGAACCCAGGTCAATGAGCAGTACTCTATCTACCTACTTTCGCTGTTGGCTGTGGATGTTGCGTGCTGGCATCCTGAAAGACGAAGTACACTATATTATCTTATGGCGATTGTCCTTGTATACTTGTTGATGAACAACTACTTCTTGATTCGATTTATCTCTCCGGTGTACCCCAATTACACCAGCCTGCAAGCCAATATTGATAGCTTTCTGGGGGTGCCCAGGTTCATACTTCAACTCGGCTCTGGTGTCGGGTTTTCACTGCTGGCTTTGAAGACTCTGGTAAATATGCTTCGAGATATACAACATTCTAGCAGATCTGTCAAACAGTTTCAGCAAACCAGACAAACAACCAAAAGTTATGAAATGTAGAACACTTTCAATCTACCGTTACGTCCCTGTATGCTTTGCAAAGAAAAATCGTTATAAACCAGAAGTGTGTTTTTGAATATAGTTGACAGATGACACGATCCTAGACGAGAGGGCCCTGATGCCTGACTTTGTACCCTTAGCAACTAGGCAGGGAGTTTGAAATTCGACATATTCAGAACATATATTCTAGGACCTTCATTCACCAAAACCTAGTCTCCTCGAGGTCGAAACAGAATACAGAATCGTATGTGTCGAGCATGATTTGAAATCTCATGGATACACCGTGCTCTGGTCCACCATAAGCTCAATGAGATCAAATAGGTTTCTCCTAACCTCGATCCATGGATATGGCGCAGATGCAGGAGCACTTTGATCGGTTTTAATACCTCACCCACATAGGTAATTGGCAGATGTGCTCTCCTCGCAAACGTGGGAGATTGACCGGTTACTTGGCTCAAGTCGGAGGGTTCAGAATTCTGTTTGTATTGGCTTCTTGAGACGAATCAAACATTACAGCTAATTGCTGCACAGCGGGCGTACATCATGCCTCGGCTCTCAGTCACCTATCAAATCTCATCGTGAGTGGATAGAGATTTGGTAATGTAAGAATCTTCTCCCTGAACCAAAACGACTCACGTACAGAGTTGCTTAAGAGGTTTTCATGGAATTTCCCTCATACTTAAACGAGTTGAGTTTTTCACACGGGTAAAGTTGGCATATATTACACAAATACCAACATTGTTCCGATCATATAGAGTATGGCGGAGGCCAAGGCTGCTACAAATGTAGCTTCGATCGCGCTTTTCAATGTCCTTCCGACGAGTTTTCCTTTCCATGCACCTGCGAAGAAAACAAAAACTAGCGAGGCGATAACCGATGCTTCCACCGCCATCTGTCGTGTTTGTAAAAGTAGGTACGGAATAAGTGGAACGAATGAACCTATAAGAAACCCCAGGCCTATCACCGAAGCTACTTTGTACGGATTCCGAAGCTGGTCAGAATGGATATGTAGTTCATGAAGAAGCATATCTCTTAGCCATTCCTGCTTGTTCTCCGATATCTTGTCCACAACCTGTTGCGACTGGTCTCGGGAGAGCCCCTTTTTTATGTAGAAGTCCATCAACTCCCCCTTTTCCTCTTCAGGTTCCACCTCTATCTCGTACCTCTCCCTCTCAAAATCTGCGCGAAAAAGATCTTTGTCCGACCTCGCCTTAAGAAGCCCCCCAAAGAACATCGAGATGGTACCCGCAAGCATGGCCGCTATTCCTGCTATCTTTAGTATGGCTAGGTTTGAAGCGGCTCCTGCAAACCCTGTAAGGAACGCAAGGTTCGTGACCAACCCATCTGACAGTCCAAGGGCGAGGTCGCTTACAAGATCCCTTCCCCGTATATGTGGGTGAATTTCACCCGCTTTCTTCTCCATTTCTCTTCAAATTATAACGGTGGATATTGATAGGCATTTCCATTCATTCATTCATTCTTTCATTGTCTTGACAAGTCGTAAAGATTGGATCGATAAAGCTCGGCATTCCGTCACAGATAACGTATGAACCAGCGTTCCACTTAAAGGAATTTTGGCTTCATCAAGTATATATTGAAATGAATCAAATGTAACGCCTGTATATTGTTCCTTCGGGCGGTCTACTATGGGTTAACGGATGGACTTGATAACCAAGACCCAGCTGCTGCAAAGGAATGGGTGGATGAAAGGCTGAGTAAGATTGCCAAATTCGCTGGTCATAATATTCCCCTTTGGGTCGACTTTTTTCACGAGGCGGGTATTTCGGCAGAACATTTGCAATCTGTGAAAGATTTGGGGCTCTTGCCATTCTCGTCGAAGAGAACATTGCTTTCTCGGCCTTTGGATGAAAGGTTGGGAATCCCCGAACCCGAATGCGTGAAGATGTCCACCTCGGGAACAACAGGGGGACCGATGCCTGTGTACTATTCAAAGTCATTTTTCGACTATGTTGCTGGCTTGACCAGATTCAGGATAAGAAGAATGCAGGGGATCCCTTATCTAAAAAAATCAGTAAGCATAACATACGAAACATCTGCCCAAATTGCCAACGACCCTAATCATAAGTCCCAGGCTCCCAGAAGAGGAAAAGCGCTTGGTATTCTCAACCCTTTGATTGGACCACTATACGATTCTATGACGAAGAGACTTTATATATCTCAAAGCATACAAGATATCAAAAGGGGACTCATCGATTTCAAACCAAGCCGCTTATTTGGTTCGCCCGCCTACTTAAGAATGCTCGCGGACCTCGTTCGGGTGGATCGCTCCCTTGATCTGCATATAGATTCTGCGATCTCGATTGGAGAACCTCTGGATGAGAATAATAGAAAGTACATCGAAAGTATTTTGAGGTGTGAAGTGTTTGACGGCTATGGTACAAATGAAACCGGTGTTATTGCGTCAGAGTGCAGATGCAAATCTGGTTTGCACATAATAACCGACTCGATCGTTGTTGAGGTGCTTCGTAACGGCCAACCGGTTGGAGAAAACGAAGAGGGTGATGTCTATGTCACGACTCTCCTTAACAAAGCGATGCCGTTATTTAAGTCAAGTTCCGTAAGCTCGTTCAGATGATTTTGACATATCAGTGAAGGAAATCTGTGCAACCCCGTTTTGTCATCATGGACCCAATCTATGTCCATGAAGTTCAAACTCACGAGGAATGAGAAG